>Ga0256405_10000141_pt1 | contig 230216 bp, 195 predicted proteins | sample RumenRJG_02DNA_FD_189096 | JGI IMG/M metagenome (GOLD analysis project Ga0256405, IMG submission 189096) | Bovine rumen microbial communities from Lethbridge, Alberta, Canada - RJG_02 | ecosystem: Host-associated > Mammals > Digestive system > Stomach > Rumen | place: Canada: Alberta...
TTTTCAAGGCATTTTTAACAATTCATGTCATCTTTTGGAACAAAAAGCATACTCCTTAGACACAATATAGCATCACATCCCAAGAAATTCACGGCAATATCTTTTCGCACTTCTGCACAAGAAAGTGGCATAGATAACAACCAATGAGATTTCAACCAAGATTATCAGTTATTTGTGATTATAAAGCCATTCAAAACATAAAACATACTATTTTTGATGCACAAAGCAAAATAAATGGGAAAATCTTTGGTCATATCAGATTATTTTAATACTTTTGCATCGTTTTAATGGTGTATTAAAATGAAGCAGAATGGTTAAAACGAAAGATATTGTCATATTAGGAAGACCCTTAAAGCTGCAAGAACGAAGCAAAGCGCAGATGAAAGGTGTCACCATCGGGGACTCTCTTGCATACAAGTTCTACGATGGCGAGTTCCATGGAATGTCCCTACTCTTCGCAGAACCCAAAGGCAAGGTTGCTTCGCCACGCAGTCTGTCTGTCACAGCCAGCAATCTTACTTCGCTGTTACAGCGTCCCACGGTATTCTTGCTGCCAACATGTCCGGCCTATGAACGGCAAAGGCTTATCGACAAGGATGTTTATTTCGTTGCATCTGACAAATATGTTCATCTGCCGATGCTTCTGGCTAATGAGCGTATTCGCAAGACCAAACAGGCTAAGGTACTGACGCCGGTAGCCCAATACCTGCTGCTCTACCATTTGCAGATAGAAAGTATCGAAGGACTGGCAGCACGTGACATAGAAGACAAGATGCCTTATTCATATGCAAGCATTACGCTCGGCATTACTTGCCTTGAAGACCTGGGACTGTGCCAGAAGGTGGCCGATGGCCCTAAACGGAAAGTCATACATTTCGACAAGACGGGAAAGGCTCTGTGGGAACAGGCTCAATCCGTTCTCATCAATCCTGTTGAAGAACGCATCTTCTGTGATGACCTGCTTTCAGATGAACACTACCCTGCATGTGGCATCAATGCCTTGGCACATTATACATGGCTCAACCCTGACCCGGAAAGGATCATTATGATGACCGTCAAACAGCTCCGTGACTTCAGGAGTTCTGGAACCTTGGTACGTCCTAATGAGTTTGACGGCAATATCATCATCGAGGCATGGAAATATCCCCCTGTAATCAAAAATTGTGAAAAAGCCGAATGGGTGGACAAGTTATCATTGGCCATTTCACTGCGTGAGGATGCAGACCCACGAGTGGAAGGCGAAGTTGAACGTTTAATTAATGATATAGAATGGAAGGACTAGAGAAATTCCGTGAAGCTTTTGAAGCTTATTCCGAGAACTATGTCATCATCGGTGGCACGGCTTGTGACATCGCCATGACAGGCACAGCGGTTCGTCCTCGTGCAACCCACGACATAGATATGATAGTCATCGTGGAGAAGATGACAGCTGACTTTGCCGAACACTTCTGGCAATTCGTGCGAGAAGGCGGTTATCGCCCTGAAAAGCGCAAGCAGTCTGAAGGTGAAGCTCCTAAGTACGAACTATACCGCTTTGTCAATGGCAAACCAGGCTATCCCGAAATGATTGAACTGCTGTCACGGCATCCAGACATTCTCGGTGAACCGAAGGGACTGACTATTGAGCCGCTGCCTGTGGACGAGGAAACGTCAAGCCTGAGTGCTATCATCATGGATGATGATTTCTATCACTTCACCATCGACCACAGCAAACTGACCAACGGACTTCGCTATGCTGACTCTGCTGCCCTCATCGCCCTGAAGTCACGCGCCTACCTCAATCTTTTGCAGGACAAGGCCAATGGCAAGCACGTCAACAGCAAGGACATCAAGAAACATCGTTCTGACGTGCTGAAGAACGTGGTCATCATGGAAGACAGTCAGATTACAGCTCCAGAACCTATCGTCGCTTGCATAAAAGAATTTGTTGCCTCAATCAGGAATGATTGGGATGCACTCTCAGAGCCTCTTGCCAAGGCTCTTGACCAGGATCCTTCGTTCATTGAGGCTTTGCTTGAACAATTAGACGGATTATTTGCCATAGAACAGCCATGAAGATACAGTATGCGTCTGACCTCCATCTGGAGTTTGCCGACAACTGGCGATACCTGAAGGAGAATCCCCTGCAAGTTAAAGGGGACATTCTCGTTCTGGCTGGCGACATCGGCTACTTGGGAGATGACAACTATACCAAGCATCCCTTCTGGGACTGGGCATCGGAGAACTACCAACAGGTAATAGCCTGTATGGGCAACCATGAGTTCTACAAGTTCTACGACATCGCAAAGCTGAACGATGGCTATAGCCTTGAAATACGTCCTAATGTCCACAGCTATTATAACGCCGTGGTGCATATAGGCGACATCGACTTCATCATATCAACACTTTGGGCTAGGATTCCCCTGAAGGAGGCATATTATACGGAACAAGTGATAAGCGACTTCCGGCGCATCATCTTTAATGGAGATATTCTCACCTTTGCCGATTTCAACAGGGAACATGAAAAGTGCCTGGCTTTCCTGAAGAACGCCGTATCAAGCAGCATGGCCAGAAGAAAAATTGTCGTAACCCATCATGTCCCATCCTTCCAGATGCAATGCCCCAAGTTTGCCGAAAGCCAAGCTAACGGAGCTTTCATGGTTGAACTGGAAGACTATATCAAGGTCAGCGGCATCGATTACTGGATATATGGCCACTCCCACTACAACGTGGAAATCGAGATAGGCAATACCAAATGCGTGTCAAACCAGTTGGGGTATGTATTTCATGGGGAGCATGAATTATTCGACCCAGGTAAATTTATCGAAGCATAACAACCAATGAAATTCTCCATGATATGTTCACTCAGTTCTCAGAAATATCTTCTCGATTCATTCATTCGGATAAGGCTAAGGGGTGTAAAACGCTTATTTTTTCTCCACAATATATTGAGCATAAAATATCAATATTTAACGAAACAATCAACCTAATGAAAGAATATAAGCACATTATATATAATTTTAGAAAGGTGCCAAGCCTTTTCAAAACTGTCTTAATCACTATGTTTTCGCCTATTTTTAGCCTTCTTGAAGCATATTGCCATTTAATAAATGTTAAATACGTTAAAAATGAGGTTTTTGAAAATTATTTTGAGCAGTTTTAGCACTTTTCTACCGTTTAAAGGCTAAATATCTGATAATCAATGTTTTCGATTTCTTGCGTGGGCAAGTGAACATTCTGCATCGGAAAGTAGATTTTGCGTGGGAAAGTGATTTTTTGCAAAGAAAAGCATACTATCTGCAAATATAGCTCATAATTCTCTTAATTTCAAGCAATATGAATTATGCCCATATTTGCAGATTTTAAATTTTCAACTTCCATATTTACCGTTTTTCGCCCAATTTGTCCCCCAGTTGTCCCCCGAAGTAACACTATTTCCTCGAGGGACAGAAAGATTTCATGGGTGGTGATTTGCATTTTCAACTCATTACTATGGAAGATAGATATTCCAACTGATACAAAGTATGGATAATGTAAATGATAACGATAGAATAAACCAAATAACAATTTGTCATGAACCAGTATATATAAGGACTTAATGGTTAGTTGCTTTTTATAAAATGTTGATTCACAAATACGTATGATAGTTATCTTCCATTTAGACGACTATCGAGTGGTATACTACACGATTATTATGGCGGTACACTTTACCGATATTATTTACACATTAAGTAACATTTTCTATGTAAATGATATATAATGATTGTTTTGGAGGTCAAAATGTATTTTTTATGAAGCAATTGTTTGTGGCGGCAATACTTGTAATACGATAACATAATTATCTTTACTCTGGTAAAGAGGTTCCTGATTTCTACAGGACACGTCAAAATATCGAATTCTATTCACATTCTATTTTGACATGCCCTCTATCAATGGATAAACCCTAACTGGAGAATCTATCGTTCAAGCACCTGACGACTGCCCTCTGCCATGCCAGACGGATCATGTCCCACTCCAGGCACCTCCGCAAAGGTCCACCCGAAACTATATCCTAACTGCTTAGCTATTTGCTGCGACTGCTGGTAATAATAATGTGCACGTTCATTCCTGTTCTTTCCCTGTGCCATTGAACCCTCATTATCGTTCAATCCAATCGTGCTTGTATCAGCACCACCAGAATAGACATAGAGTTTGCGCGAGAGCGCTTTTTGCTGTAACTGACTGTCGGCATCACTTACCTCTCTCAAACCATAAGGAAACTCCACAGTGAGGTCTGGCAAGGTATACCACCCACTATTGCATGCCACAGCCTTACCGATACGGGCATCTGGCATAAAGGTGACATAGCGGTGTACGAACTGAGCACCTGCAGAATGTCCCCACATGTCATAAGTTGTCTGCGTTCCTTTCGTAAATCGTAGGATACAATCGAAAAGGGTCTCTACATAATTGAAGTTCCATTGTTCACTGGGCAGCAGTCCGTTGCTGCTCTGACGGGTGTTCATACCACCAAGGATATACTCTGTCGTGGTGGGATAAAGATCTGAACTGTATTGTAAGGCAAACAACATGATCCCATGGGTGTCAGCCCAACTTGAGAATAGTTGCAGGTGGACATCCGCATCGCGCGACTCACCAGGAAAGATAAACAGGATAGGCATCGTCTTCATATTACCATTCTTGGGTATCTGATAATAGACGGTAACCGGCTTATCCTTTAACGGTTCATAGCCATCAAAAACAAAACTGTGCATGGTGCCATCCTGCGTCAGCGTAATGTTTGACTGCGGTCCCACAGGGTCTTCCTCTGGGAGGACATCATCCTCCCAGCAGCTTACCAGGGTCAGTGACAACAGACAAGCAAAGGCACCGAACATGATATTTTTTAATCTGTCCATCATATCTCTGATTCAATTAGAACATCACCTGCATGCTGAGGTTTATGGAACGATTCTTATACGGCAACATGAACTGCGTACGATACTTGGTATAGTTGAATGCCAACTGCAGTTTGACAGTATTGCCAGAGAGATATTTCGACACACCGAAATCGTATGTCGACAGCTTGGCCAGGGCAGAGGCGTCGGTCTCAGTAAACTCGGGTTTTACATAACTCCAGGCAGCGTCGATGGCCCACAACGAGGGGAAGAGGTAACCGGCCTGTACATCCACTCCATTACCCAAAGCCAGGTATTCTGAGATTTGTTCAGGTTTTAATTTGGAGGCTGCACTTGCAGAGGTGTATAGTTTATCCAACTGTGTAGCCGTAGTATTCTGCCAATCGACAAGCAGGGTAAAGCCCCGCCACTTCATCATCAGATCGGCCGACAGTTTACGGTAGTCGGGATATTCTTCTTCAGCCTCTGAATTATACATCGTGAAATCTCCATGTCCTTCACCAACCTTGTTACTGGCACCACGATTGTAACTGAAAGCACCACCGATAGCAATCTTCGGAGTAGCTTCCCGAGCAAAGTCATGGAACACCAAGTCACCGGCATTATGGAAATATCCTAATGGATAAAATGTGGCCCGGGCACCATATTTGAGTCCACCCTTATCACTGTCAACACTTGACGATCCGAATGAGTTACGTCCGTCACCTGATGTCACGGCAACACCCAAGTCAAGACCAGCATATTTAACGGGCAGGCGATATTCCACAAAGACGCCCAACTCACGTCCTGTTTCGTTCAGTGCCTTACTCATGTGCGAATGCTGTGCGCCAAAAGCTGTCATCTGGTCACGAAGCATCATATCACGTGTATTGGTGAATGTCTGCTTTTGTCCAGCTGTAAGGACAAGGTTCTTCACAGGCTTATAGGTAGCATAAGCGTCAAGAAGCGGATAGTTCAGAGAGAAATCCGTCTGAAGGAAGAAGCCAAGTTTATCGTTTAAAAACGAACCTTCTATATTGAAGAAGGCATGCTCCACGTTAAAACCATTTTCATTGTTATCATTCTTTACTTCAGTGAGATGCCCGTCTGCTGCGATAAATCCTCCTATGCGCACTGCATTTTCCTTATTGCCGAGTTTCAGGTTCAAGATACCATCAGACAGTTTTGAGGGGTTTTCGCTGTGAAGACTCTGCGCAGAAGCAGCTGTAGCCATTGTGAGGGCAACCAACATAATAATTTGCTTGAGTTTCATATCTTTATTCTTTTATTGTTCGTAAGGTAATTATTGAATGCATCTATAAAGTGGTAACATCTCACCCGGTTGGGGTTCTACCACATGGAAGTTAACAAAGCCGTTGCTACATTCTGGTTCGAGCAGAATAGCCGCCAATGTGGACAGCGGTTGATCCATAGGAACACAGAGACTGCCGGCAGGTAGCGTTACCTGTTCTATAGCGGTGGTCACACTCACGTTGACAGGGTGCATATTAAGGACCTCTGCTCTCTGTGGAACAGCCGCTGTTACATGATAGGTCTCGAGAGACATCGTCTGCGAGGACTTCAGTTCCTCACACTTTATTCCAAACTGTTTGATCAGTTCTATGGCTGTCGTTGCACGGGCATCGATATAATAGGCTTTGGGACGTGATACTTTCTTTGTCGCCACCAATCCCTTTGCCGGACGGGCATCTACAGGAATAGTTATAATGGTATTGGCCAGTAGGTCAATGAACTCAAAAGGATGATCTTTCTCTGTAGGTTGGGTATAACGGGTAACGATATCTGTCGTCTGACATGCTGCCGCATCGGTCGCCTTACGTATTTCTTCCGCACACCTGACAGCAGTACGTCCATAACTGCACGCAAGTTGATAAATCGTGTTCACACGACGTAGATAACTGGTGCGTCCTAATCCTACGCCTCTGATTTCCATCAACATAGATACACAACCTCGCAATGCCATAATATTACTGGTAGAGCGCGAGGCATGACCACCGATACTCATGATCGTTCCTTTCGTTGCATCACTCTTCGTTGTATAGTACAGACTGGTGCGCAGACCCCATTTCCTTGCCATCTGTTCTGCATCAGGAATGAGATAGTTTTCAACAATATCTGTTAAGGCCGGACACACATTGGGATTACTGCTGTAAAGATACATATAATCATTAGGATTGCTGATCAACCGGTCAGACAAATCCCCATAGGATGTGCGTAACGGTTTATATTCGTGGAAATCGATGAAGACATGAGGCATGACCATCGCAGCAACACTTTGCAGGCACTGCACCTCGGGCGTGGACATGCGTGTCTGATCACGATTAGCATCCGTGCCATTGTGGGTATAACGATTGTCTGCCTCACTGCCATCGGCATTTACCATCGGCATGATATAGAAATCCATACTCTTCAGTAATTGGCCAAGTTCACTGTCAGTGGTCAACTGGTGAATGAACCACAGAAGACCCTCTGTTCCTGCATGTTCGTTGCCATGGACACAACCAGTATATAACACACGTAGTTTTCCCGCATCCGACTTGCCATCAGTAACCACTACCATAGGAATCTCTCTTCCACGCTGGGTCTTCCCTACAGATTTTACTGAAACCTGTTGTGGATGAACGGCAACCTCATTACTGATATATTTCATCATCTGTTTGTAAGTAGTGAAACCGTAGGACCGACTGAATGCGGGCGTCTCAATACGTACATCCGGATTAGGGAACCATTTCTTGGTTACCTTTTTAGGCTGTTGGGCATTGATGCCCATGATTGCTGTCAGAAGAATCGACAGCGACAATATGATTCTTTTCATGTTAGTAGTCAGAATTTAAATTGATACATCATGATTGCATTCCATTCAGAGCCTTCGTGATATTTACTATCAGGTGTACGACACTGTCCGTTCGTATGTGTCCAACCGATCGTCAACTGTATCTTACTGGCATAACTGTGTGTGAGATAGTGGGTCAGGCTAAGATCAGCGAAGTCGGGTCTGTTGAAGTATAAGTCATTATTCATATAAGAATACTTGTCTGCCTTGATATGTGTGTAGCGGGCATCGATGCTCCACAGGCTACGGAACATATACCCTGCCTGAACATTAAAGCCCCATCCTAACATCATACGGTTACGGATATAAGCATCAACATCCTGTACACCGTCTACATCAAAGTCATCCGTTGCCGTTCCGGCATTCCTGACACGCTGCGTGATATCATCCGATACGGAAGCCCATGTCTTGGCAAACTCTGCCAACAATGACCATCCCTGATACTTGAACTGAATGTCAGCCACCAGCTTCGACATATCCGGCAAACGATAACGGTCTTTGGCATCAAGATACAGGATATCTCCGGAAGAACGTCCGCCACGACGGTCGCTTGTACCCATATTGTAACTATATGCTACACCGAGACACAACTTGGGTGTAAACTCATAGGCCATATCGCCCTCACGACTCTGACCATAGTTTCTGAATGTCCCAAATGGCAGATAATTGATTCGTCCACCATATTTCAAACCTCCATAACGTTTTCCACCTGAAATAGGACCGTCGCCATCAGTAATTGCGAGGGAAGGACGCATCACTCCTTTTGTATGTCCTACATGATGAGAGGACTCCACGAAGAAACCTACCTCACGGATGGTGCTGAACATAGATGTTATCTTACTCCTTTCCGCAAAAGCTAAGGCATGTGATGAAATAGACAGCTCTATATTATCCGTCGGTGTGGCACGCTGTCCGAAAGAGAACTGAAGACGGTTATCACCCCATGGGCGATAAGCTATCCACGCATCCTGCAACATGGAACCGGCACCATCGGCATCCGTCTCACTGCCCTTCACCATATCCAGACCTAAACGGTAGCGCAAACGAGCATGTAATGAAGTGCCATCAAGACGGACACGGGCACGACGGATGCGGAAACGGTTGTAGTTTCCACTGATCCCTTCATAGTGATTGGTTTGGGCACTTGCCTGCACCAAAGCAGACAACGTCAGGTGATTGCCCTTCATATCCACAAGACGTAAGCCGTTGCCCATCTGATAAGGGTTAATAAGCACCCGAGCATTGTCTGTCGTCTGTTCATCAACCTCCTCCGATTCGTCAGATATCACATCATCGCCCTCGTCTTGAGCATGTATCGGTATCCACAAAGCCATCAGCATGATGACCAGTGAGACACGTTGAATAAGTGATTTTTGATAATATATCATAGTCGTACTTTTAAGATTCAAAATTACCATGTTTGAGAACTACACCCTCACGCATCATCTCTGTTCCACGTGCCCATACACCCTGGAGTTTCCACTGGTCATCAAAGAGTGTTATGTCAGCATCGTTTCCTTCTGCAATACAGCCCTTTCCTTTCAGGTGCATGTTACGTGCCGGATTAGTGGTGATGAGCGAGAAGGCATCTGCTGGTAACACACCTGCTTCACGGATAAGACAAACCACCTGCTCGAGATTCTTATGAAGCGGGGCTACCAGGTAGGTATCCTCTCCTGTCTCTGAATTGCGGCGCCTCACGCCGGCATTACCGTCACTCGAAAACGTCATCTGATGAATGTCTATACCAGCCTCCAAACCCTCTATGACAGAGAGATATGGGTCACAGTATTTCGTTCCACCCGTACTGATATCTATCATTCCCCCTAGACGGGCGAAATCAATAGCCTGCAAGAACAGATCATGGGTACGTCCCATATGGGTAGGGGATATATATGAGATGAGCGACGGATACTCACGTGCTATCTCCAGAAGTAGGTCAATACCCGTAGGCAGAGCCCCTAAGTGTACATGCATGATACCCCCTTTGGCGGAAGTAAACCCACCCAGACGCACTTGTTGAATGATTCTCAATAACTCTTGTTTTGTAGGATGAGAAGAGCGATCATCGCTCATGGCTATCTTACAACCAATACATTTGTCCAGATAGATCATATCCTCCGCAATGGACGAGGTGATAGTTGGTGTAGGCAATCCATAATACCCCGTCAGCATATAAGCTGTGATGCCATCCTGGCATAATGCCTTTGTCTTAGCATAGAGTTGTGGCAATGTCTTGACAAAGCCATCGGTACCCAACAAACCGACAACAGTGGTTGTGCCTGTCGCTATCAGTCTGCTCAATGGCACTTCGGGTGCCAATGAGAAATAACCAGTCTGTCCGCCACCGCCGATGATATGTACATGTTGGTCGATCAGTCCTGGCATTGCATGAAGGCCCTGAGCATCAACAACATTCAGTTTTATGCCGGCAACATGCAAATCATCGCCAATGGCAATGATCTTCTCGCCAGCAATGAGCAACTGTTGTTTGCCTTTATCCTCAGGTGTATGCAGATGAATATTTTTTATCAATGTAAGCATATCTTTCTATATTTAAATATAATGAACAAGAATCATGGCTACTAACCCTACAGTAAGTGGTATGGCATTGCGTTTCACCAGTTCATTGGTAGAAACGCCGGCCACCTCTGCAATTGCCACAATAACGCCGGCAATAGGCGAGATGGCACGTCCCATGGAAGAAGACAGCTGCATCGGCAGAATCATCTCAACGGGATTCATTCCCACTTTACCAGCAATATCAGGTACAAGCGGACCAAACGAGAAGAATGAGGCATTACCACTACCCATGAGGATCGCAGCCAGGAAGATAATGGCGATAATAACGATACTGATCAAGACACCCGTAAATCCCAGACTGGTACACCCTTCTACCAAAGCATCTATAAAGCCCAGGGAGATGAGTCCTTTGCTGAAGATCTCTGCACAGATAATCAGGGTGACAACATTGGCGAATACAGCCCCCATGCCTTGCCAGAAAGTCTTGATATTGACGAAGGTCTTGCTGACAGATCGCCAACGGATAGCCTCAAAGAGGATCGCTACAAAGAGCGATATAATCATCGCTGTAGTCGTATCGAGCACTATGGGACGACCGAACAGTTGGAAGTAACTGGAGAAGATAATCAGCAGGATCAGTGGCAAAGCCGGCAATATGGCATAGACAAGCGGTGCATCTACCTTCATATCTTTCGCATCCACCGTCGTATTGACAACCTTCCCTTTAAGACGATCCTGACGGTCAAAGTAACGATTGGTGAAATAATACAACACCATTAACAAGAGCGTTATGGGTATTGCCAACGGTAACTGATGCTCTATAAAATATTCCATATTAGTCATTCCTGCCAATTCTGAAGCACGAGCGGTATTAGCAGAACCAGGCCCCATATCAAAGATTGTACAAGCAGAAATGACACTTACAGCGGTAAGTCTGCTAACGCCAAGATTCACTAAGATAGGGAAGATACTTGCCACCAGTAACAACCCCAAGCCTGCAGCACTGGGTGTACAGACGAAGAGCATCTGTCCGATAGGCAACATGAGTATAGCTGCAATATCGGGAAAACGCTTGAAGAGCATCAGTGGTCGCATGCTCACATACACCAGTGCATCAGAAGCATGTATCTGTTTCATGTACGCCACATAACCACCGATGGTCATAATCATCAGTCCTACACGCAGGGCATTCGTCTTCATGGTCTGTTTGACAACACTGAAAAGATCGAAACCTATCCAGCCCGTTGATGTACCGCCAAGATCTGTCTCCACATTGAGACTATAGGTACCGATCATCAAACTGATACAGATCATCAGGATACCAGAGATCAGCAACACAGCCTGTGGGTTGTATTTATGTGTAAGGGCATATGCCACGACAATGATGAAACAGAGGGCGATGGCCATTCCAAGATATATCATAGATTATTATATTATGGTATTATCGACTTCAACGTTTCTGGTATGTTGCTTTCAGGATGTTGATACGCGCAGTTCCCGTAGCAGTAAAAGTTACCGAACTGATTTTTTCTCCATCAGGAGCTTTCCACACACCTTGACTGATAGATCCGGCCGACGGTGTCCAAGAATCGATGCTTGAAGCATTCGCTGTCGTCCATGATAACTCTGAGATATAACAGTCATCAGGTACAGAACATATCAACTTATCACCGCTGTAACTGCGCAAGTCAAGCACGCCACTGTTCGTTGCCCACACTCTTATAGGGTTCGCACCCTCTGCATTTTCTACCTTTAATGTAAAGTCTTGAACCTTTATTGGATCACGGAGTGGTGTTCCCGCTCCATTTTCGGGAATCGCAAGTCCCATTGCTTTTACAGCATCTCCTGAAGTAAAGTCCAAAGAAACTTCCACCGGTGTGGAGGGTGTTGGAGTTGAATCTGGAAACTCTTCTGCCACAGCATTGGCTGTTCCCTGTTTATAACCTACCGTCAACACATTCACACGTGTTGTTGCTGTAGCCTTGAACGAAATACTCTTGTAGGTCTTACCCTCTGGAGCTGTCCACACGCCACCACTGATGGATCCTGCATTGGGCGTCCATGAGTCCATCGTCTCGGTATTTGCTGATGTCCAAGATATCTGTGTGATAATATAATTGTCAGGAACACTGATTTTCAACACATCATCTTTATATGCACGCAGATCAAGCACACCACTGTTAGAAGCCCATATGCGAATAGGATTGGCACCCTCTGCGTTCTTCGCACTAAGAGTGACCACAGAATTAGTAATCTCACTGACGTTGGTGCCACTGCTGTTCGCTGGTATCGCCAAGCCCCATGATGTAAGTTCTGTGCCGGAGGTAAAGTCAAATGTCACAGCTGTTGGATCAGGTTCTGGTTCCGGTTCTGGGGTTGGTGTAGGTATCACCTCTGCCACAGAGTTTGCCATGCCAAGTGTATAACCAAACGTAAGCACATTCATACGTGTGGTTGCCGTTGCTGTGAAGGTAACGCTATTATAGGTCTTTCCTTCTGGTGCTGTCCATATACCTCCACTGATAGTACCTGCATTGGGTGTCCATGAGTCCATTGTCTCCGTATTGGCAGATGTCCAGGAAATCTGTGTGATAACATAATTGTCAGGCACGCTGAAGGTAAGTGCATCACCATTATATATACGTAGGTCGAGAACGCCACTGTTGGTAGCCCATATACGTGCGGGGTTGGCACCTTCGGCATTAGTTGCCGTGACAGTGGCAGACAGTTTTGTTAGAGAACTGATATTTGTCCCACTGCCATTGGCAGGAATCGTCAGTCCCCACGCTGTTAAATCCGAGGCAGAAGTAAAATCAAAAACGACGAGATTATCGTCTTGTTCTTCCACTGCTGTTACATCATCGGTAGTACAACTGCTTATACCGACGATGGAAAATATCAAGACTATCATGAGTCTGATAAATCTGAAAATACTTAGGTTTTTTTTCATTCTGTGAGATTTTTGTTATTCGATTTTCTGGTGCAAAATTACAGCTTTTTATAACCTACTCAAGGGCAACAAAGGCATAAATATAGATAAATACAGAGAATACTATTTATTAAAATACTTATTATCAAATATTTACACAAAAATCGAAGGCCTATTACACAAAGATATACAAAATCATAAATATAGATATAAATATGTTAAAAAATGAAGCAAATTCAACAAATATTCAATTGTTTTCGCTATATTTGCTGACAGAATAATTCTATATCTCTCCTATGAATAAGTTCCTTCCAAATAATAGAATTACAGTACTCTTATTGTTACTGACAGCTACTATCTGTATCTATGCTCAGCACTACCCTATTACTGCTAATATCGACTCCGTATATAGGGTTTTAGACTATACCATCAATCACGAAGAAACATATCTGAAGAATAAACAAGATACGTTACAGAAAAGGCAGGACGACTACCAACATGCAGTAAACGCAGAGAGTCGTTATGAAGCTCTGTTCGCTCTATACCAAGAATATCGCTATTTCAACAATGATTCTGCGTTACATTACCTTTACCGATGCAAAGAACTGGCAGAAAAAGAGTCGAATACCGGAATACTGATGGAAACATTCATGCGATTGGCACATCAATATGTTGTGACGGGTTATTATCCTGAGGCACAGCTATACTTTCAAAAAGTGCAACCTAGAAAGCTACCCATTACTTTACTTCCCACATACTATCACTACCTATCACACCTATATCGTGAGTTAGAGATGTTTACGATCGACAAAGGTATGCGCGATGAGTATCATCAACTGTCGTTAGTGTACCGTGATTCGCTTGAACAGATCAGTGATCCTCATACTGTTATTTCCTTACAACGAAGATGTATTGCGCTCTGCGCCGATGGTAATTACGATGAAGCTATGAAGGTAAACAACGAGTGGAGGGAGAAGGTAAGACCTGGCACGATCAACTATTCAACGATGGCCTATTACAGGGCAGAGATCTTTGGCAGCCGAAAAGAGAATGACATACAGAAATACTGGTTGGCCATCTCTGCAATCTCCGAGATCATCTGCAGTCACATGAACCATCAGGCCTTATGGAGACTGGCCAATATTTTGTCTGACGAGGGGGATATCAGCAGAGCAATGCGCTATATTGATTTCTCTTGGAACAGTATATCCAAGTTCAGCACGCACAAACGAGCCTGGTTTATAGCACCGATCATGAACGATATTCACAATGGATACCAAAAAAAGGTCACCAAAGCACATTCACAACTGTTCATTCTAACCTTGATTATCGGATTATTAGCCATTTTCTTGCTCACAGCACTCATCTATGCTATCCGAAAAAGACGAATGGCAGTCATCGCAAGAGCAGAGGTCAGTCAACGTAACCAACAACTCTCAGAACTAAATGAGCAACTCTCTACGCTCAATTCCCAGTTGAAAGACTCTAATCGCTTAAAGGATGAATATATAAGAGAGTTTCTGCAGATGTGCTCAACGTATATCGACAAGATGGACAACTATCGTATCCGCATCAGCAGGAAGTTGAAAGCAAATCAGATAAAGGATTTGATGAAGATAATCAACTCTGAAGATATGAAAAACGAAGAGAGACAGGAATTGATGGATCATTTCGATGCCGTGTTCCTGCATCTGTTCCCCACGTTCATTCAAGACTTCAACCAGTTACTGAAGCCCGAGGCACGTGTCTACCCGACAAAAAACAATAGTATGAACACCGTTCTGCGTATCTTCGCACTCGTACGACTGGGTATCGACGAGAGTTCAAAGATAGCTGAATTCCTTGATTACTCAGCAAACTCGATATACAATTACCGTTCGCGAATCAAGAAAGAAGCATTGGGATTACGAGATGACTTTGAGAAGCAAGTCAAGCAGATTGGATTGTAAACGAGAAGAAATCATTCCTTTTCTTTTTTGAGAAGAGATTATGCCTTAGATTTGTTTATCAAATTCTTTTTGTATGGATTCTATGGTATGTTCAGCCAAAGCTGTATCTATTCTATTTCTGAGTTGTTCTAGACGTTCGAATGTCTCTTGTTTCCGTAATTTTTCTTTTGCATCACGCATAGCAGTTACCATCATTTTATTTTGGGTAATTAAACTATTAGTTAAACCAAGAATTCGTTTATATTGATTATAGTTTGTATCATAAAGTGATGAAAAACGACCATCATTAAGAGTCTTATGTAATTCAAGAACATTTAGGATACCATCTTTTATTAATCGTTCATGCATATTATTATGAAACAATCGTAATAAATCAGAGTTTTCAATAGATGCTCCAGCATTCATGGCATCACATAACTCTTCAAAAACTACTGGTATTTGATTTTTGATTTTCATGATGTCATCCGTATAGGGTTTATAAATAGCAGAATACAAACTATCTATACCTTCTGAATAGAAATCCATAAGAGAATATGTTGTTCTGAAATCATCAAGAAAATCATTTGACATCATAAAAGAAAAGGCATTATAAACCAAGTTCCTATTAATAGAAGTATACCTAGACCGTGATTGTTTAGGAGTAAAGTAAAATGGAATAACTCCTGTCGGATTGTCCTCAGTATACGCACAAAAAGTATCAATACTCTCACAAGTGATACCTATCTCTTTTATCATGACATTAATATCAACGCTCATCAGTTGAAGAGCATTTCTACTTTCTATACAAGACAGATTCATTGGGTGCTGTCTCTAATATTTGCTGTATTTTTGTAGCCATCTTCGTTTATTTTATGAATACCAGCCTAAATTTGTTGCAAAAATACTTTTTTTTTTTTATCAAGCCAAACATTTCCTCTAAAATTGGTAATTTTTATATAAATTTATCTCCAAATTCGTATTTATAGCGAATTTAAGAGCAAAAAACAAGCAAAGAACTAATAATGGAGATACAATTGCCGTCCAAAAGAGAAAGATGACAGTATAAAGTGGATTGAACTCGGTACGGTTTAGTTTATTTGCATTTAATATATCCATAACCTAAACTAAACTTTTTATTCCGGCAAATAATATAATTAACGGACTCTGAGGGACAGGATGAAGAGTGCCGAGGGACAAAAAGGGACAGATAATGAAGTGAACCCCAAAGTTTGGACAGTTAAACAATCGAAGCTGTAAGCATCTTCCTGTATTGTACGGGCGACATGCCATTAAGCCTCAGTTTTATTCTCTCGTTATTATAGTATTCTATATAATCTATCAGGTCTTTGATGAAGGTGTCTGCTGATGTGTACTTGCCTGGATACAGCAGTTCCGACTTCATGAGACCAAAGAAATTCTCCATCATGGCATTGTCTAGACAGTTTCCCTTACGAGACATGCTTTGGATAATGCCATGTTTCTTTAGACTATTCTGGTAGGCTACGTGCTGGTAGTGCCATCCTTGGTCAGAGTGCAATACGACGCCCTCAGGCAGCTTTATACGCCTGTACATCTGGTTGAGCATACCGAGTACCATTTCCATGTTCGGCTTCTCTGTGATTGAATATGCAAGGATCTCACCATCGCACATGTCAAGTATAGGTGACAGGTAAATCTTGCGTCCGCCTATCGTCATCTGGGTCACGTCTGTTGCCAGCTTCTGATAAGGTCTTTCAGCTGTAAAATCCCTGTCTATGATATTAGGCGCAGTCTTGCCAACTTCTCCTTTATAGGAGTGAAATTTCACCTTCCTCACCTCGCTCTTCAGTTCCATTTCGTCCATAAGCTTCTTGACTGTCTTGTGATTGATAAGACTGCCATCTTTACGGAGTTCCAGCGTTATACGCCGGTATCCGTAACGTCCTTTATGCTTATGGAATATGATGTATATCATATCTTTTACTTCCTTGTACTTGTCTTGCTTCTTGTGATGCTTGAGGTGATAATAGAATGTACTACGCGCCATCTTCTTGAGCTCCAGCAGGACATCTAAGTCCGCATGTTCATTACGCCTTAGTTCTTCGATGGCCCATGCCCAATCGCTCTGTTTCGGGCTTCTCTTTCCTCGACTAAGGCTCTCACTTTTTTTAGCAGGAGATTCTCCAGTCTTAAGCGTTCGTTCTCCTTGCGAAGACGCTCGTTCTCCTTCTCATACTCTTCTTTTGGTAGTCGTTTAACCATATGCTCACCAGTTTGGAAATGCCTGAATCGTCGAGATTCCAGTGCTTCAAATCCATTTCGCTCAACCAATTTAACCCAATTGCCAATTATCGAGCTTGACAATTGATATTTGGCTGAAAGCTGGAACAAAGTTAATTCACTTTCCTGATATTCACGAACAATTTTGCATTTTTCTTCATATGAAAGCCTCTTTTTCTTCTTCGGCTTTAATTTTAGACCTTCAATGCCAAGGAGTTTGTAACTCTCTATCCACTCATATAGAATATGATGGCCTAAGTGGAGTCTACGGGACACGGAACGGGCTGACTCGCCTTGGAACACAAACCCAATTGCGGACATCTTTTCTTCTAAACTAAATTCTTTTTTCATTTGAACCTTTCAGTTGTGTCCAACTTTCTGGGTTCACTTCAATAACAACTCAATAGTGTCCCCCGAGGGACAGGCATTTAACGGTGATTCATTGCAATAAAAAGGATCGTTTTTACGTTAAAATATAAACATCTGCAAAGAACTGAAAAGAACTGCATAGGCAAGTGACAAGGGATAAGGTTTTCGGGAGTATGGACAAGTGAGAAGTGACTAGTGACAAGTATGATTACCCTTCCTGCTTTGAACCTAGCCTCTTGAACCTTGAACTTTGAACCTTGAACTTTGAACCTTGAACCTTGAACTTTGAACTTTGAACCTTGAACTATTCTAGAGATAGATACCTTTGAAGCTGGAGGGCAACTCGTCAGTTGCCGAGGGCGTTCCGGGCTCACGGGAAGGGTGCTTAATGGCCTCTGAGATGGCTCAATTGAGCCTTTTCGATGCCAGAAAAGTCGATGAGATGGTCCATTTGGCGCATGATTCATCGCATTTGCTATCAGAACACATGAATTTCAAGTCGCTAAGATGAGCGGCAAATGTGGGTATTGCCATCGGAATGAGCGTCTCAGCATACCAAAAGAGGCCTGTGAGAGGAGTAATTTGATGCGTTTTTTACCCTTTTCCAGTTCAGCATCTTCGGCGCAATCGGTTTCAAAATATCATATCTCATTGGTAATCAGCCTTTTAGATGAATTAATGATGACCAGCGTTACAGTTACAGTTGTTACAGTTTCTGTTTTGGGGCGTTACAACTTCCCTATATTATATATATATACTTATATATCAATTAGTTATAATATATATATAGGAGATATTGTTACACAATTTTTTAATTGTAACAACTGTAACTGTAACGCTCCGGCCAGCACGAACGTAAAACATAAAAATGCAGAAATACCATTCGAGGATGATTGTTATTAAAGAAAAAGGAGTATCTTTGCGGCATAGAAACGGGCATGGTGCCCTATCCTACTCCACTTCCATCTATATGGCCTCATGATTGGCTATACCCAGATGGACTTCGGGCAGGGCTTTGAACGAAGGCTATGTGGTGGTGATTCCAGGCACACCCGGGCGAGGCCTCGTTCGACTATGGCTATAAGATTGCCGCGGTCAGAGATTGGCTATTCAAGCATAGCAAGAAATAAAGTTATTTATCATAAACTGTAAAATCGGAATTTGTATGGAATACTTTTATCCTTTTGGCGAAACCGTTCGACGTTTAGTACAACAAGATAGAACTCCTAAGCAAGTTTTTGTCCTTGGTGTATATGCCAGTGCTGTACATGCAAGATGGAAAAAAGGAAATGAAATAATTTGTCAGGCATTAGCGGTGGCGAGTGAACCAAGAATCTTTTGGGATGGTAATCCTGACGAAGCCAGGGAAATTATTTCCAAAATTCATTTACCATCTGAACTTGGAAGTTTAGAGCCAGCTGGTAGTCATTTAAATGGACCGTCAGCAAAAGTATTGGATGAACATATTCTTGCACCATTAGGATATACGAGAAAAGAAGCTTGGTTGTGTGACTTGTTGCCAGAAACTCGTCTGAATAATAGTCAAGTAAGAGTTCTGAAAACAAAGTATGAACCCAGAATACAGCAATATGGTCTCAATCCAGTAACTATTCCTAAACGTCCAACTGTCTTTTGTGACATAAATAGATGCAAAGAAATACTCGCAGAACTGAAAGAGTCACGAGCAAATTTACTTGTATTGCTCGGTGATATCCCCATTAGGCAGTTTCTAAACAGAATCACCCTGGTTAATTATACTTCATTGCAGGAATATGTGAATTTATATGGATATGGGAATCCCTCAAAAGCTATAATCAATGGGAATAGCATAAATGTCCTTCCTATTGCTCATCCTCGACAAATTGGAGCCTTAGGTGCGCATAGTGAGAAATGGTTTCAAGCCCATTTAGAATGGGAGAATAAAAATAAGTAAATTCCAATTTATCTGACAATATGACTTATGAGTAATATGGAGTATAAAACCTTGAATAACGGCGTGAGTATGCCGATGGTTGGTCTCGGAGTCTATAACATTCCCGAGCGGGACACCCAGCGGGTGGTGGAGGATGCCATCAGCGTGGGCTATCGTAGCATCGACACGGCGGCCATGTACTACAACGAGCGTGGTGTGGGCGATGCCGTCCGTGCCTGTGGCGTTCCTCGTGAAGAACTCTTTATCACCACCAAGATCTGCGATTCCTGCTACTCTCGTGAGCAGACGCTCCGAACGGTTGACCACTCCATGCATGAGCTGGGGCTTGACTATGTGGACCTGATGCTCATCCATTGGCCGGTGGGCAACCCCACAGTGATGTGGCAGACGCTGGAAGAACTCTACAAGCAAGGGCTCTTCCGTGCCATTGGCGTTTCGAACTTCTATCCCAACACGTTTCCGAAGATTGTGGACGGAGCCGAGGTGATGCCCGTAGTGAACCAATGCGAGACACATGTGCTGTATCAGCAACGCAAGATGCTGGACTACCTGAAGCCCTATAACGTGGCGCTCGAAGCCTGGAGCCCCTTGGCTGAAGGCCGTCACGGCATCTTCAAGAACGAGACGCTCATCGCCATTGGTGAGCAATATGGCAAGACTGCCGCACAGGTGGCCTTGAAGTTCCTCGTTCAGAACGGTATCATCATCATTCCCAAGACCACCCACGTCGAGAGGATGAAGGAGAACATCGACCTCTTCGACTTCACCCTGACAGAGGACGACCTGAAAGAAATCCGCAAGTTAGACACAGGCCGGAACGTGACTGGCTGGCCATCGGATGCGTTGAAATACAGCGTGTAAGCTGGAGGGCAACTCGTCAGTTGCCGAGGGCGTTCCGGGCTCACGGGAAGGGTGCTTAATGGCCTCTGAGATGGCTCAATTGAGCCACTTTTGATATGCTGATACGCTCATTCCGATGGCTATACCCGCACTTGCCGCTCATTTCAGCGACTTGAAATTCATGTGTTCTGATATCAAATGCGATGAATGATGCGCCAAATGGGCCATCCCATCGGCTTTTGGGGCTTCGGCAAGGCCTGTAAGAGGAGTAATTTGATGCGTTTTTTACCCTTTTCCAGTTCTGCATCTTCGGCGCAATCGGTTTTGAGATATTATATCTCATTGATAATCAGCCTTTTAGATGAATTAATAATGAAAGGGCGTTCCAGTTCCAGTTGTTCCAGTTGTTTTTTTGAGGTATCCACACCCTCGGAATTTATATATAACTATCTATATATCAATTAGTTATACAATCTTTAGAAGGGGGTATTGTCACTCATTTTTTAATTGGAACAACTGGAACTGGAACGCTTCAGCCAGCACGAACGTAAAAAATAAAAATACAGAAATACCATTCGAGGATGATTGTTATTAAAGAAAAAGGAGTATCTTTGCGGCATAGAAACGGGCATGGTGCCCTATCCTACTCCACTTCCATCTATATGGCCTCATGATTGGCTATACACAGATGGACTTAGGCATTGCCAGGGGTGCAGTTCATCAATCTGGAAGAACTCAGGCAGGCCATCGACAGGTATTTGGCGTTCAGTAAAGAAGAATAGAGATAACTTGGAGAAAGGGATGAAGAAGATATTGTTCTTACACGGGTTCTATGCCAGCGGCCAATGCGTACCAGCCCTGGCTTTGCGCGAGTCCTTTGAGGGTCGTGCCGAGGTGCTTACACCCGATTTGCCGATGCACCCGAAGAAGGCCATCGAGTACATACGTGGACTGATTGACCAAGAGAAGCCCGACCTCTTGGTGGGCAACAGCTGTGGTTCGTTCTATGCTCAGATGGTGGCTCCCATCGTGGGCATCCCAGCCTTGCTGGGCAATCCACACTTCCGGATGACAGAGTTCCTGAAGCCGCGCATCGGCGAACATCAGTATAAATCGCCACGAAAGGACGGCAAGCAGGACTTCACCATCGATGAGGCCTTGATTGAGGAGTTTGCCGAAATGGAAGCCATACAGTTCAACTATTGCAATCCTTACTTCAAAGACCGCGTTTGGGGCTTGTTTGGCGAACACGACACGCTGGCACATTTTGAACCGCAGTTCTTGGAGCATTACAACCAGTCGTTCCACTTCCCCGGAGGGCATACCCCGACGGCAGAAGAAGTCCGAACTTGGTATGTGCCATTGGCCGAGAAGATGCTGATGGAATATCCCAGGTCAGAAGATGGCGTCCGATGAATGAAGAAGAGCAACGCTCAAATAGATAAAACGCAGACAATATGCTGGCCGTGATGCTGGTGGTGGAGCGCAAGTCGTTCAGCATCAAGAGCATGCCCTCTCTCAGAACAGCAGCTCCTGGTCTTCGCATTCACAATGGGTGAAGCCCATCTCGCGCGCTTTCTCCTGACTCATGGTGAAATAGACGGCCTCGCCCTCTGTGCAGAGCTCTTCCATAGAATTGTAAATCTCAACATGAATGAAAGCCACCTGACGCTTCATCTCGGTAAGGCGGGCACGAATGGTAATCTGAGGCTCGGTGGTCATAATGCTCTTGCGGTATTTCACCTCCAGGCGGTTGGTCACGCCGCTGGTCTGCAACTTGCGGAACACCACCCACGAGGCACACTCGTCGATGAGCGTGGCTTGTATGCCGCCGTGCAGGGTGTCAATCCATCCTTGATAGTGAGCCTGCGGTTTCCAAAAACAGACAATATCGTCGCCATCTTCATAGAATTCCATCTTCACGCCAAGCGGATTGTCAGGGCTGCATCCAAAACAGTCGTAGCCCTCCTTGTGTACCCAATGATTCTTGATTTTTCGCATAGATTATTTGTTGACAGATTGGTTTCTTGCGACAAAAATAAGAAAAAACTTGCAAAACGAACCGTTGTTTGGAAGAATTTTCGTAAATTTGCACCACATTTATTGTCACAACATCAAAATGAGTACTGAGAATATCACTCAAACTCTGACTCAAACGGTGGAAGAGCTGTCTGAGCCAGTGTCGCTCAAAGGACTATTCCACCAACATCGCGACGGAAATCCGTTGCCGTCGCTACATGCGCTCGAAGAGATAATCGAACTCTCGAGAAGCATTCTTTTTCCCGGTTTTTACGGCAAGTCGACGGTTAACACCAAAACCATCAGGTATCACATCGGCGTGAATATGGAGCGGCTGCACAAACTGCTGACCGACCAGATTCTGGCTGGCCTGTGCTTTGCTTGTGACAATAACGAAGAAGAAGACTACCTGGCACTATCGGCCCGCCGGGAGCAGGCTGTCGGGCTGGCCACGAGGATGATCACCCGTCTGCCACACATCCGTAAGGTGCTGGCCACCGACGTGGAGGCTGCATATAATGGCGACCCCGCGGCCGAGAGCTTCAGCGAAATCATCTCGTGCTACCCCGTGATCAAGGCGCTGACCAACTACCGCATCGCCCACGAGCTGGTGAAGCTGGGCGTGCCCCTCATCCCTCGCATCATGACTGAGATGGCCCATTCGGAGACTGGCATCGACATTCATCCTGGTGCCCAAATAGGCCATCACTTCACCATCGACCACGGCACAGGAGTAGTGATTGGAGCCACTTGTATCATCGGCAACTACGTGAAACTCTATCAAGGCGTAACGCTGGGAGCCAAGAGCTTTCCTCTCGATAGCGACGGAAACCCCATCAAGGGCATTCCACGCCATCCTATCATCGGCGACAACGTGGTGATTTATGCCAACGCCACCCTGCTGGGACGCATCACCGTGGGCTCAGGCTGTGTGGTGGGAGCAAACGTGTGGCTGACCGAGGATATGGAGGAAGGTACCATAAAAGTAAAGAAATAAAGGTCGGACGAGCCGAGGGTCATTCTGCTTACCAACGCCGGCCCGACGAAACACCCTCATCATTAAAAAACAATTACAAAGAATCATGGAACAAGAATTTGAACTCATCGCCAAAACATTCATGGGACTGGAGCCCACTTTGGCGCAAGAGCTGACCGAACTGGGAGCTAACGACGTACAGATAGGCCGTCGCATGGTGTCGTTCACCGGCGACAAAGAGCTGATGTACCGGGCTAACTTCCAGTTGCACACCGCTATCAAAATACTGAAGCCCATCAAGCACTTCAAGGCCCAGAGTGCTGACGAGGTGTACAATGAAGTAATGAAAATTGACTGGAGCCAGTATCTGGACAACGACAAGACATTCGCCGTCGACTCGGTGGTGTTTTCTGAGGAGTTCCGCCATTCGAAGTTCGTAAGCTACAAAGTGAAAGACGCTATTGTCGACCAGTTCCGCGAGCGGACCGGCAAGCGCCCCAACATTTCAGTAAGCAGTCCGGACATCAGGCTGAACATGCATGTTGCCGAAGACAAGTGCACCCTGTCGCTCGACTCCAGCGGAGAGTCGCTCCACCGCCGCGGATACCGTCAGGAGAGTGTCGAGGCGCCCCTGAACGAGGTGCTGGCGGCAGGCATGATCCTCCAGACAGGATGGAAGGGAGACATCGATTTCATCGACCCCATGTGTGGCAGCGGCACCCTGCTCATCGAGGCTGCCCTCATCGCCCTGAACATGAGTCCTGGCGTTTTCAGAAAAGAATATGCCTTTGAGAAATGGAACGACTTCGACCAGGACTTGTTCGACGAGATCTATAATGACGATTCGCGCGAACGCGAGCCACAATGCCACATCTACGGTTACGACATCGACATGAAAGCCGTCAATACGGCACGGCTGAACGTGAAAGCCGCAGGCCTGTCGAACCTCATTACCGTCGAGCAGGCCGACTTCAAGGAATTCAAGCAGCCCGAGAAGAAAGCCATCATCGTGACCAACCCGCCTTATGGTGAGCGCATATCAACACCCGACTTGATTGGCACCTACCGCATGATAGGCGAAAGACTGAAGCATGCCTTCCAAGGCAACGAGGCATGGGTACTGAGCTACCGAGAAGAGTGTTTCGACGCCATCGGCCTGAAACCGAGCATCAAGATACCCCTCTACAACGGTTCGCTAGAGTGCGAGTTCCGTAAGTATCAAATGTTTGAGGGACGTCTGCAAGAGTTCAGAAGCGAGGGAGGCATCGTGAAGACCGAAGAGGAGTTGAAGGCAATGGCCGACAAGCACCGCTTCAAGAAAAACCGGGAATTCAAGAAGCACCTCGACGAAGAGGAAGAGAACGAGGGTGCCGACATCAGGTCGTTTAAGTTCCACTCGTTTGAGAAGAACTATAAAGGCGAGCTGCGCGGAGAGAAAAACGAGGAACGGGGCGCTAGAGGCGAACGAGGATTCGGGCGCAAAGACCGTAATGACAAGAAAGACTGGAAAGACCAGAAAGACCGCAACTTCAGGGGTCCCAGAAGAGAACGCGAGAGCCGTGACGGAAGGGACAGCCGTGGATTCGACCGTGGAGAGAGAAGGGGCGGTAAGTTCGACAAAGGCGGTAAGAGATTTGGTAAGGGTTTCGACAAGAAGCGCAGGTTTGATGACGAAGATTAACCCATAATACTATTAATCAATGAAAAAACTTATAACATTCATCATGGCAATGATGACCATCAGCAGCCTGACGGCTCAAGAGCTGAAACAATTCACGCTGGAAGACCTCAACTTCGGTGGTAAGAACTATCGGAAGATGGTGCCCGAAAACCGCATGTATAAGTGGAAGGGCGAGATGCCTGTCAGGTTGGAGAAACGGCAGAAACAGGAACGGCAGAAACCTTTTGCTGAAAAAGAGGAAGACCATCAGTTGTATGTTACCGATGCAGAGGGCGTGAAACACCAGCTGACCACCGACGGTAGTCGTGAAATTGTTTATGGAGAGGCCGTCCATCGTAATGAGTTCGGTATCGAGGATGGCATTTTCTGGAGTCCCGACAAGAGCAAGATGGCTTTCTACCGCATGGACCAGAGCATGGTGACCGACTATCCACAAGTGAACATCTTCGGGCGTATTGCTGAATGTGAGCCCGACAAATACCCGATGGCAGGAGAAACATCGCACGTGGTGACCGTGGGTATTTATGACGTAGCATCCAATAAAACCATCTATCTGAATACGGGTGACCCTACCGACCGCTATTTCACAAACATCAGTTGGAGCCCTGACGCAAAGACAGTCTACATGTTTGAACTGAACCGCGACCAAAACGACTGCCGGCTGGTGAGCTACGACGCGCAGACCGGAGAGCGCCAAAGGGAACTCTACAAAGAGACACACGAGAAATATGTCGAGCCACTACACCCTATTGTTTTCCTTCCATGGGATGCAACCAAATTTGTAATGCAAAGCCAGCGTGACGGATATAATCACCTTTATTTATATAGTACCGACGGAAAACTCATACGCCAGCTGACCAAAGGCGAATGGGTGGTGATGGAGCTGATCGGATTCAACGAGAAGGCCAAGAGCATCATTTACGCCTCGAACGAGGTTCATCCCATCCAGCGCAACCTCTTTACCGTCAATGTGAAGAACGGTAAGCGGAAGGCGCTCGACAATGGCCGCGGATGGCACAACGCACAACTGTCGCCCAGCGGTCGCACTCTGTTGGACAACTACTCAGAGCCTGACGTGCCCCGCAAGATTGTGGTAACCAACACAGAGACGGGCAAAAGCCGCGACTTGTTTACGGCCAAAGACCCATGGGCTGGATATGACGTTCCCACCTACGAGAGCGGAAGCATCAAGGCTGCCGATGGAAAGACCGACCTCTACTACCGACTGGTGAAACCTACCGGATTCGACCCGCAGAAGAAATACCCTACCGTGGTCTATGTGTATGGCGGACCTCATGCGCATAACATAGGAGCATCGTGGCACTATGCCAGCCGTTCGTGGGAGACTTACATGGCACAAAAAGGATATGTGCTCTTCATCCTCGACAACCGAGGAAGCGAGAACCGTGGACGGGAATTCGAGCAAGCCACCTTCCGCCAGTTAGGACAGATTGAGATGCAGGACCAGATGAAGGGCGTGGAGTTTCTTAAAACACTTCCTTTCGTCGACCAGGAGCGCATGGGTGTGCATGGTTGGAGCTTTGGCGGATACATGACCATCACGCTGATGGTGAACCACCCCGAGGTGTTCAAAGTGGGTGTGGCCGGCGGACCCGTCATCGACTGGAAATGGTATGAGGTGATGTATGGTGAGCGATATATGGATACCCCGCAGAGCAACCCCGACGGCTATGCTAAAACCAGCCTGCTGGCAAGAGCAAAGGATTTGAAAGGCAAACTACAAATTATTACAGGCTACAACGACCCGACGGTTGTGCCGCAACATTGCCTGTCGTTTATTGCCGAGTGTATCAAAGCTGGCACACAGCCCGACTTTTTCGCCTATCCTGGTGAGCCACACAATATGCGCGGACACCAGAGCGTGCATTTGCATGAGAGAATCACGCAATACTTCGAGGATTACCTGAAGTAAAGAACACTTCGAGGATTACTTGAAGTAAAAAATCACAAATCAATAACAATCAGAAAGAAATACAAGATGAATATATTATTATTAGGAAGCGGTGGCCGCGAACACGCTCTGGCGTGGAAGATTGCCCAAAGTAAGAAATGTGACCAGCTCTTTATAGCTCCCGGTAACGCTGGAACAGCAGAGTGCGGAAAGAATATAGCCATGAAGGCCGATGACTTTGAGGCCATTAAGCAATTTGTGGTTGACAACAAGATCAGCATGGTGGTGGTAGGACCAGAAGACCCATTGGTGAAAGGTATTTACGATGATCTCAAGGCTGACGAGCGCACGAAAGACGTGGCCGTCATTGGGCCATCGAAGGCTGGTGCTGTCTTGGAGGGGTCGAAAGACTTTGCCAAGGCTTTCATGCAACGCCACCAGATTCCAACGGCCCGCTATGAGACTTTCGATGGTGAGCATCTTAACGAGGGACTCAGCTTCTTGGAGACCCTTCAGCCCCCGTATGTGCTAAAAGCCGACGGACTGTGTGCAGGCAAGGGTGTTCTTATCCTCCCTACCCTTGAGGAAGCCAAGCTCGAACTGAAAGAAATGCTGAGCGGCATGTTCGGAAATGCCTCTTCACGCGTGGTCATCGAAGAGTTTCTGAGCGGCATCGAGTGCTCTGTGTTTGTTCTGACCGACGGCCGTCACTACCAGATTCTCCCCGAGGCCAAGGACTACAAGCGCATCGGCGAGGGCGACAAAGGACTAAACACAGGTGGCATGGGTAGTGTTTCGCCTGTTCCGTTTGCAACAAAAGAATGGATGCAGAAAGTAGAAGACCGTATCATCCGTCCCACAGTAGAAGGATTGACAGCTGAAGGTTTGGATTACAAAGGTTTCATCTTCTTCGGGCTTATTAATGTAAATGGCAATCCGATGGTAATCGAATACAACTGCCGTATGGGTGACCCGGAAACCGAGAGCGTGATGCTTCGGTTGAAGAATGACATCGTTGACTTGTTCGAGGGTGTGGCCAACGGCAATCTCGACGAGTATCATGTCGAGTTCGACGAGCGTAGTGCAGTATGTGTCATGCTGGTTAGTGGCGGCTATCCACAAGCCTATAAAAAGGGCTATCCTATTAGGGGCCTCGAGCAGGTGGACGGTAGCATCGTGTTCCATGCGGGAACAGCTTTGAAAGACGGAGAAGTGGTCACCAATGGAGGCCGTGTGATTGCCGTGTCTTCGTACGGAAAAGACAAAACCGAGGCATTGGCCAAGTCATTCAATGAGGCCCAGAAGATTCAGTTTACCGACAAGTATTTCCGTTCAGACATTGGTGCCGACCTTTGAGAGTTGACTTACGAGGAAACAACAAATTTGAAGTACCTGAATAGTTGAAGAGACTACAGAACAAAATAGCAGAGAGTAAGTTTGCATTGCCATTAACATTGGTATATGCATTATTGGTATGGGTAGCAGGTGGACTGGCTGACAACCGTCTGATGTGGGTGCCTTTTGGATGCATGATTCTTTCAGCCTACCTGATGATGGAACTGAACAACATCAATGTACTCATTCGCATATACAGCCGCATGGTGTCGTGCTCATTCCTGTTGCTAACAGCCATGTCGGCAATGACTTTCTGCGACATGCAAGGAAGCATCGTACAACTCTGTATGATTTCTTTCTACATGGCTATTTTTCAAGCATATCAAGACAAGGAAGCTCCAGGCTGGGTGTTTTATGCCTTTTTCTGCCTGGGACTTGCCAGTCTGACTTTTATTCAGATTGTGTTCTTTGTGCCTTTCTTGTGGATCATGCAGGGACGCTACTTGATGGCTATGAGTTGGAGAAATTTCTGGGCGGGTATTGTTGGTTTGATTACACCATATTGGTTTATTGGCGCATATTATGTCATTAGCAATCAAACAGAATCATTGGTGAAGCATTTCTTGGCCATCGCCGATTTCCAACCACTATTCGTCTATCAAAAAGACGAGCACCTGATGGTCACATTAGGGTTTGTAGTGATACTTGGCATCATAGGCAGTATTCATTTCCTCAGAAATAGTTTCTTCGACAAAATCAGGACTCGAATGATATACTACATGCTGATGTCGATGCTGTTCTTGGCTGTCGTCTTTATCGTCCTCCAGCCCCAACATGCACGAGTATTACTACGTATCATCACCATTAGTTCAAGTATTCTGATTGCACATTACATAGCACTTACAAAAACCAGACTGACCAACATATCATTCATACTGATAGTCATTCTGACGCTTATTCTGACTGTCTATAACCTATGGATACCCTCGTTGCTCTTCTGACCGACTATGGCTATCTGGGGTTCTTCATAGCCTCATTTATCGCCGGCTCCGTATTTCCTTTCAGTAGTGAGGCTGTCATGGTAGGGCTGATGGCCGCCGGACTGGACACTACGGGACTAGTTGTATATGGCACCGCTGGTAACGCGCTAGGTTCTATGTTTAATTATTGCGTGGGACGTCTGGGTAAACCCGAATGGATAGAACGCTATCTACATGTGAGCAATGAAAGCTTGAAGAAGGCCCAACGATTCATGGCTGGCCGTGGCGCATGGATGGGCTTCTTTACTTTCTTGCCCATTTTGGGAAGTGCGATAGCCATAGCATTGGGACTGATGCGTGCCAATGTGCTCATCACGTTCGTCAGCATCACGCTGGGCAAATTGCTACGCTACGTGTTGCTAGCCTACGGAGCGGGCGTATTCATCTAAAATGAGGAGAGTAAGGAGCATGGGCAGTTAACGCGAGTTAAAAATGATTAAGGAGAGCAGAAAACTCCCAACTCCTCAGTCTTAACTCCTAACTCTTTTGTATCTTTGCAGTTAAAAAATAATCAAAGCATAAATGAAACAGTACAGAATTGTAGACAATGTACTTGGATGGCTGACTTTTTTGATTGCCGCCGTCGTTTATTGTTCTACCATCGAACCGACAGCCAGTTTCTGGGATTGTCCTGAATTTATCACCACCGGTTACAAACTTGAAGTAGGCCATCCCCCCGGGGCACCCTTCTTCATGCTGACAGCAAACCTATTCACCCAACTGACAAGTGACCCCTCAAAAGTCGCCTTCATGGTGAATATCATGAGTGCGCTGCTTTCAGCCACCTGCATATTGTTCTTATTCTGGTCTATCACGCATCTTACACGGCGCTTGCTCATCGACACATGGGATGAGCTGACTACCAACAAACTGATTGCCATTGAGGCCTCGGGATTGGTGGGAGCACTCATCTATACCTTTAGCGACACCTTCTGGTTCTCTGCTGTCGAGGGCGAGGTATATGCTTATTCATCAGCATTCACAGCTGTGGTTTTCTGGCTCATACTGAAGTGGGAAGACCATGCCGACGAGCCGCATAGTGACCGCTGGCTGGTGCTTATCATGTATATGACAGGTCTCTCGATTGGTGTCCACCTTCTGAACTTGCTTTGTGTGCCAGCCATCGTCCTGGTGTACTATTATAAGCGATTCCCCAATGCCAATCTGAAAGGATCACTCATTGCCTTGTGCATTTCATTCATCCTTGTGGCTGCCATTCTCTATGGTGTTGTGCCTGGCATTATTACCGTAGGAGGCTGGTTTGAGCTATTCTTTGTCAATACACTCGGAATGCCTTTCAACACTGGTGAAATCATTTATATCGTCCTGCTCGTAGCCACGGTGATATGGGCCATCTACGAGAGCTATCAGCACAAGCACCTGCTCAGGGAGAACATCTCTTTCATTGCTGCCATTGGTATGCTGGGAATACCATTCTACGGATATGGATGGTCTGCCTTCATCATCGGTGTTATCGTGCTGGCCCTGCTTTGGCTGGTTGTAAATGGTAAGTTCAAATTCTTGCCTGCCATCACAGCCCGCATGAAGAACACCACCCTACTCTGCTTGTTGATGCTGATGATTGGCTACTCGACTTATGCCCTGATCGTCATCCGCTCATCGGCCAACCCCCCAATGGACCAGAACTCTCCAGAGGACATTTTCACCTTGGGTAAGTATCTGAGCCGCGACCAGTATGGAGACAGACCGCTATTCTACGGTCAGTCATATAACTCCCAGGTTGCACTTCAAGTGGATGGAAACATGTGCCGTCCGGTAGCTACCGAAGGAGCACCTGAGTATCAACGCAAGGAGAAAGCTAGTGATTTAGAGAAGGATTCCTATTTCGTAGTCGGCCGCAAACGCGAGTACAAATATGCGCAAAACATGTTCTTCCCACGTATGTACAGTTCTGCCCACACTCAGGCATACGAAAGCTGGATGGGTGGTGTTGACGGCTATGAAGTACCATACGACCGTTGTGGTGAACCCATCACGGTAAAAATGCCCACTCAACTGGAGAACTTACGTTTCTTCATCTCCTATCAATGTAATTTCATGTATTGGCGCTACTTCATGTGGAACTTTGCCGGACGCCAGAATGACATTCAGGGTAATGGAGAACTCGAGCACGGCAACTGGCTAACGGGCATTTCATTCATCGACGACCTGCGTCTGGGCAACCAAGATATGCTTCCTGATGATCTCAAACAGAACAAGGGGCACAACGTGTTCTATTGCCTGCCCTTGTTACTTGGTTTGATTGGTCTTTTCTGGCAGTCATTAGGACGAAAGGAGAAAGGCATCAAACAGTTCTGGGTTGTGTTCTTCCTCTTCTTCATGACGGGCTTAGCCATTGTCATCTATCTGAACCAGACACCTATGCAACCCCGTGAACGCGACTATGCTTATGCCGGTTCGTTCTATGCTTTTGCTATCTGGTGTGGAATGGGAGTAGCTGCTATCATCGACTTGCTCAAACGTTATTGCAAGCTCAACAGCACAATCGTAACATCGTTAGTCGGTATCATTTGTCTGCTGGTTCCAATCCAAATGGCTTCGCAGACTTGGGATGACCATGATCGCTCCGGACGCTATACCTGTCGTGATTTCGGACAGAATTATCTGATGTCACTTCAAGACAAGGGCTACCCCATCATCTTTACGAACGGAGACAATGATACATTCCCGCTCTGGTATAATCAAGATGTGGAGGGTGTTCGTACCGATGCTCGTGTGTGCAACCTGAGCTATCTGCAAACAGACTGGTATATTGACCAAATGAGACGTCCAGCATTCGAGTCTCCCTCTGTGCCCATTACGTGGCCACGACTTGACTACTGTTCTGGAACCAATGAGTATATTGAGATTGCTCCTAACATCAAAAAAGAGGTTCTTCTATATTACAAAGAGAATCCAGAAGAGGCGCATAAGATGTTCGGCGACGAGCCCTTTGAGGTGAAGAACATCATGAAATATTGGGTTCGCGGAAACAACGCCGACTTGCATGTCATTCCGACAGATACGCTATATGTCACGATTGACAAGGAGGCCGTACGAAAGAGTGGCATGATGATGGCTGCGGATAGCATCCCTGACAAGATGGTCATCTCGCTTAAAGGAAAGAACGCCCTTTATAAGCACGAGCTGATGATGCTTGAAATGATTGCTCAATGCAACTGGACAAGGCCAATTTACGTGGCACTTACCGTTGGTAGCGAGAACTACATGAACCTGGGAGACAACTTCGTGCAAGAAGGCCTCGTGAACCGCATCACGCCATTTACCACCAACATCGACGGCAAACCTGTTGAGGGCGCTACCAACTACGATACGGAGAGCGTGTACAACAACTTGATGAACCGCTATAAATACGGAGGTTTGGAGAAGCACGGACTATATCTTGACGAGACTGTCACTAGAATGTGTTATACACACCGCCGTTTGTTTGCCGATTTGGCTACCCACCTGATTTCTGAAGGAAAGAACGACAAGGCCGCCAAGGCTCTAGCATATGCAGAGAAGGTTTTGCCCTCTTATAACATCCCTATCAACTACATGAGCGGTGGACTTACTACGGCACGAGCCTATGCCACTATCGGCAATAAAGCCAAGGCCAAGGAGTATGCCAACGCAGTCTGGACCAATGCCAAGCAGTATCTGCTTTGGTACTGCTCGTTAGACGGAAACCGCTTTGCCCAGTCACAACAAGAGTGCATGATGCAAATGTACATTATGCAACAGACTCTTTCCGTGGCAGAAATGATAGATGAATCATATGCCGCAAAGCTGGAAAAAGAGTTTAGTAGTCTCAGCATGGCGTTTCAGAACAAAGGCGGAAGGTTTGACCTGTGAGCACTTTGATGATGAGAAACAAATAAGATTGAAAGATGTTCATCGAACAACCTGCCATCTGGCTTCGCTGGCTCTACCCAAAAGCTATTTGGAGAATGGACAAGTACGAGAAGGCCGTTTATCTAACCTTCGACGACGGTCCCATTCCTGAGTCTACGCCCTTCATCCTCAAAACTCTTGAAGAGCATGGGGTTAAAGCCACTTTCTTCATGGTGGGTGACAACGTCAGGAAATACCCCGAACTGTATGAGAAAATCGTCAGTTCGGGGCATCAGGTGGGCAATCACACCTACAACCACCTGGGCGGTTTTAAGCATTGGACAACTACTTATATTATCAACACCTTCAAGGCCAATGAGCTGATTCACGCTCACTTGTTCCGTCCGCCACACGGATGGCTTCGTCATAGTGTGTACTATTGGCTTAGCAAGGAGTTTCGTATTGTGATGTGGGACGTCGTTACACGCGACTATAGTAAATGGATGACCGCCGAAGATGTCGTGAATAACGTCAAGCGATATACTCGCAACGGCTCTATTATCACCTTCCATGACTCTCTCAAAAGTATAGACAAATTACAATCAGCCCTGCCTCAAAGCATTCAATGGCTCAAAGAGCAAGGATACGAGTTCAAGATATTTAAATAATGAAACGTCCTGCCATACAGATACCCGAAGGGCTGCTCACTCATAGCTCCCCTGCAAACGGGACTTGGGGCAATGTTTTGCTCCATGCTTGTTGCGCCCCTTGTTCATCAGCTATTGTCGAATGGATGTTAGCCCATAACATACACCCTACTGTTTTCTATTTTAACCCCAACATTTTTCCCGTCGAGGAGTATATCATTCGGAAAGAAGAAAGTAAGCGCCATGCCGAAAGTCTGGGATTAAGATGGATTGATGGTGACTACGACCACAGCAGTTGGCATGAATGCATAAACGGAATGGAAAATGAACCAGAACGAGGCCGACGATGCCAAGAGTGTTTCCGCATGCGATTACTGGAGACTGCCCGTAAGGCACATTCACTGGGCATCACCTACTTCACCACAACCCTAGCATCGTCGCGTTGGAAGAGTATCGAACAAATTAACAATGCCGGATTGGAAGCACAGAAAGCTGTTCCAGGAACACAGTTCTGGGCTCAGAACTGGCGAAAAGGAGGCTTATCCGACCGTCGGAATGCTCTGCTGAAAGAATACGGATTTTACAACCAACAGTATTGTGGTTGCGAGTATAGCATGCGGAAAGATCACGAATAGCTGACAACTTACAAATCTTTCATGAGAATCTCACGCTGGCTTTTCAAGTAAGAGTGTCGAGCATCAAACGCTTTCCCCCAGTTGACACTCATGTAATCGCGCAGATGGATATCCAATTTCCAGCCTCCCTGAGACTCCAAACGGTCAATCATCGTTCCTACACTTAAATTGTCAAGCGACTCAGCCGGCAAATAGACGGGGTCGTCACCTTTCTCATCTGTTGTATAGGTCTCGAGTATCAGATGAGCCTGAGTCATGTCGTATAACAATTCGCTCGTCACACGGATGGGGATATTCGTCTCCAGCTTCAGCTCTAGTGCTGTGTACGGTTTGCGCCCTTCAGCAAAACGTTTGCATATCAGGCTGAGAAGAAGGGCACTAAGCATCATACGGTAACGGTGACTCATGCTTTTGGCATCAGACATAAATGCAGACTCCTCAAGATTCTGCATCGTGTAGGTCAGCTCTGCACCAACAAGGCAGATAATCCATGAAAACTGAACCCAAAGCATGAACAACGGCAATGCCGCAAACGAACCGTAGATGGCATTATAACTGCTCACCCATATCTGAGAATGAATGTAGAAGAACTGCAACCATTGCATTGCCGTACCTGCTAAGATTGACGGCAAGATGGCGCTCCGTAAATGCACCTTTGTGTTGGGCATGAAAACATATAATGCGAAGAAAGCGCCCGACAATAATATATAAGGTGACAAGTCAATCAGGAAGTGGGCAACCGAGCTAATTACTACATATTGGTCGAGATTATCGGCTATTGTAGCCATGAAGATAGAAATACCCGCCATGACAACTATGATGATGGGCACTAAGAACAACATGGCAATATAGTCGGTAAATGTACGGAATAGGCTACGAGGTTTCTTTACCTGCCAGATATCATTAAAGGTCTTTTCTATATTACTCACCAGCATCAGCACGGTCCATAGCATGAATACTAAACCAAGACCGAGAATAATGCCACTCTTGGTGTGGACAAGATAAGAATTGACAAAGCCAATGATTATCTCGGCTGCTTGCGGCTGACTCGTCAGCATATCGCGAAACCAAGTCTCTATGTATTTGGAATAGCCAAAGCCACGTGCCACCGCAAACACCACAGCCATAATGGGCACGATAGCCAATATAGTTGAATAAGTGAGCGCAGCAGCAGAGTCGAACACACGTTTGGCCGTAAGTTCGCTGATCAGCAGACGTATAAAGTCATAAACCTTCCGAAACATATCAACTTATCTAGTAGATGAAAAAAAAGAAACAGTGCTCCTATAAGCCGGGTTCTGTGCTGTTGCTGCCTCTCGGCATGCAACAGAGCCTGTCATTTATCTAGCCCGCAAGTCACCCTGCGGTTCAAGCATTCTACCCTTCGCCGTATTATCTCCCTGACATATCCCAAAGGAAAATGTAGGAAGACTGACTTCGGGCGGGCAACCCTCAAACGGCGATATACATGAACTTGCAGCCTCCAGCGGACACAGCCCGACGATCACCCGCCGGCTGGTAGTCTCTTACACCACCTTCTCACCCTTACCCCGCCGAAGCAGGGCGGTTGTTTTCTTCTGCCCTTACCTGCTGTCACCAACAGCTTCTAGTTTCGGAAGTGGAGCGCCCTGTGCTGCCCGGACTTTCCTCTTACATCTCTTAGGATGCAAGCGACAGAGCCAGAACACTGTTTCTGGCTGCAAAAGTAATAAAATTATTTATTTTAACGACAGATTAACAGAGATTTTCACAGATTAATCAATGTAAAATTGTCAGTTCTGCTGGTAAAAGGCCGTTAAGAGTGTTTTTTGAATTGTTAAAAGAGGACAAAAGATAAGACAAAATGACAGTTTTCGCATTTTTGCGCCTATATTTGCACTCGACGAAAACGAACAGGGCTTTATGCCTACTCATGTTTAGCGTAAAAAGAAACAAAAATTAAAACTTATACGTGTATGAAAAAGATTTCTAATTATGTAGTTTCAGCCCTCTGCATCCTTGCAGTGGCATTTTCAGCTGGCGCCTTTATCAAGGCCAATGCTGTTCAACCCTCTGCCGCTTTGTCGGCTCCGGCAGGACAACCCGTTGACTTGACTTATGCTGCAGAAAAGGCACTTCCGTCTGTTGTCCATATTCTTAGCACTCAAAATAGCAAAACCCAGACGATAGATGTACAAACAAGAGACCCGTTCGAGGATTTCTTCTCCGATCCGTTCGGCTGGTTCGGCAATCCTAACCGCGGACAAGGTGGTACACAGAAGCGCCAGGTGCAGACTCCGAAGCGTCAGGGCTCTGGTTCTGGTGTCATCATTTCTTCCGACGGATATATCGTAACCAACAATCACGTAGTTGAAGGCGCCGATGAAATTACCGTTACTCTCAACGACAACAAAGAGTTTTCCGCTCGTGTCATTGGTACCGATAAGACCTCAGATTTGGCCCTCATCAAGATTGACGTAAACGGATTAACGCCTATTGCCATTGCCAACAGCGACGACATCAAGGTAGGCGAATGGGTTCTGGCCGTTGGCAACCCCTTTAACCTGACCAACACTGTGACCGCAGGTATAGTTAGTGCCAAAGCCCGCACTATGGGACAGAATGGCGTTGAGTCTTTCATCCAGACGGATGCAGCCATCAACCGTGGTAACTCTGGCGGCGCATTGGTGAATGTTCGTGGTGAACTGATTGGTATCAACGACATGCTATACAGCGAGACAGGTTCATACGTGGGTTATGGATTTGCTATTCCTACCTCCATCATGAACAAAGTTGTGGCCGACTTGAAGCAATATGGAACCGTTCAGCGTGCTTATATTGGCATTAAGGGTGGCGACGTGAAGAATCAGGTTGACGTAGAGAAAGAAAAAGGCAACGACGTTGACTATGGTACAATGGAAGGCGTATATGTAAGTGAGGTTGTTGAAGGTGGCGCAGCTGAGGCTGCCGGCATCAAGAGCGGTGATGTGATCGTGAATGTGGATGGTAAGAAAATTACCAAATTCGGCGAGCTGACAGCAATCATGGCCAACAAGAAGCCAGGCGACAAACTGACAATCACCTATTTGCGCAACAAGCAGAAAGTGACTAAGACCGTCACTCTGAAAAACGAGCAGGGCAATACCAACGTTGTAAAACAGGCAGACCTTGACGTACTTGGTGCTAATTTCAGAGAGATTACCGATGCTCAGAAGAAGCAGCTGAACATTAGTTATGGTCTGGAGGTGATCAAAGTGAATAGTGGAAAAATTAACAAAGCCGGTATCACGAAGGGATTCATCATTCAGAATGTCAATAACACTCCTGTAAAGACCATCGACCAGCTCCAGGAAGTGGTGAAGAACGCTTCTACCAGCCGCGAGCCAGTCCTCTACATACAGGGTATTTATCCTACTGGTAAAAAAGCTTACTTTGCAATAGGTCTGCAAGACTAATTGACATCTTTATCCCGAAAAAGTAAAATAATTGTAAAATTGTTTGCTTTTTCGGGATTATTGTATTATTTTTGCAGATGCTTTAATTTTGTAATGCTATATGAGACAACTCAAGATCACCAAATCTATTACCAATCGAGAGAGTGCATCTCTTGATAAATACCTACAAGAAATCGGACATGAGGAGCTGATTTCTGTAGAAGAAGAAGTGGAACTGGCTCAGCGCATCAGACAAGGCGACCGTAAAGCATTAGAGAAACTGACCAAAGCCAACTTGAGATTTGTAGTATCTGTAGCAAAGCAATATCAAAATCAAGGCCTTAGTCTGCCCGACCTCATCAACGAAGGCAACCTTGGCCTTATCAAAGCTGCTGAGAAATTCGACGAGACCCGTGGCTTTAAATTCATATCTTATGCCGTCTGGTGGATCAGACAGAGCATACTTCAAGCCATTGCAGAGCAAAGCCGTATCGTGCGTTTACCGCTCAACCAGGTCGGATCGGTGAATAAAATCAACAGAATGCTCAACAAATTTGAGCAGGAGCATGAGCGCCGTCCCAGTATTGAGGAGATTGCCGAGCATATCGACCTTCCCCAAGATAAGATTGAAGACGCCATGAAGGTGAACAGCCGTCACGTATCGGTAGATGCACCTTTTGTCGACGGAGAAGAAAACAGTCTTCTTGACGTGCTCATCAACGATGACTCCCCCATGGCCGACAGGACTTTGGTAATGGAGTCGCTCCGAGAGGAAATCAATCGGGCACTTCAACGCCTGAACGAACGCGAGCGCAATATCATCGAAGCATTCTTCGGCATCAACCAGCCGGAAATGACCCTCGAGGAAATAGGCGATAAATACGGACTTACCAGAGAGCGAGTGCGTCAGATTAAAGAAAAAGCAATACGCCGCTTGCGGCATAGTACAAAAAATAAATTTTTGAAGTCATATTTAGGACAATGAATTATTATATGAAAATAGCAGTAGCATCCCTCTTCACGATGCTACTTTCTGTAAGTATACCAGCCGAGGCTCAGAACATGACGCCGAAGAAAGTCTTCATGTTCGGCTTTGCGCAATCATTCAACGACTCAACAGTATATTTTACTGATATTCAAGTTGTTGACAGTGCTTATATCGAGCATAAGACGAAGTTCCTTGCTGAGCGTGAGAACTATTCTTATCAGCTGAAGAGTTATCTAGAGAACAAAGGAAAGCGGAATATGGTGTGCGGAACATCGTTCGCTGAAACACGCAAGGACATTGAGAAAAAGTACATGAAAATGAAGCAGCGCTACGGCAATCGCGGGCACTACTCTATTCAGTACATCAATGAGAATGAGATGAAGTTTGAATCCATCAAACCTATTTTCGACGAGAGCGTGACACGTGCCGCAACCAAGGCTGAAATAAAAGCTCAGAAGAAAGCCGCCAAAAAAGAAAAGAAAAATGGACCAAAGCCGTCAAAAGGAAAGCGTTAATACATTTCTGATTGCCGGACTTTTTGTCAGGATTGTATTCAAGGAGTCAAGAAGAAACAGCATGCTTCTCATCCGGTCGTTCGAGCCTTTCAGGACCGAACAGATTGGCGAATCGTTGTTTTTCCAACTGACTGTCGACGATGATTTGCCTCCTATCCGCGGGGGCCGTGAGAGAATCGGAAAATTCGAGACGGGCAATGGCGACACCGTTGTCGACCGGCTTAGTGATGGCGGTTACCAATATATTATAAAGGATATAGAAGGTAATGAATGTTGCCTGCTACAATCAAACAAAGACTTCTCCGATTGCCGTTGTGCACTTAAAGGTAATTACGACATGCGCAGCTTCGGGCTGAACAATGCTTTGATGCTCATTTTCGCCTTTGCGGGTAGTCTGCATCAGACATTGCTCATCCATGCCTCACTTGTTCGCCATCGCGGCTACGGCTATGCTTTTATTGCAAAGAGCGGAACGGGTAAGAGCACGCAGGTGAGCTCGTGGCTTCGCTTTATTCCCGATTGCGACCTGATGAATGATGATAATCCCATCATCCGCATCGTCGATGGAGCCCCCCGTATATATGGTTCGCCCTGGAGTGGCAAAACTCCATGCTACCGGCAGGTAGAAGCACCACTAGGCGCAGTAACCCGCATTGACCGTGCTTTGCAAAACAGCATCGAGAAGCTTCCCCCTATAGAGGCCTTTGCCTCGTTCCTGCCCTCATGCTCGTCCATGAGATGGGACGAGGATATTTTCAACGCAATATGTGATACCGTTACCAAAGTTGTTGAGACCACAGGCATCTACACCCTGCATTGCCTGCCCGACCGAGAAGCTGCTATCTTATGCCACAAGACCATCTGCAAATAAAAGAAATACAAATGCCAAATGCCGTCTTGCTGCCAGAAATCGTCAGGCTGTTGGACGAGGGACACACCGTAACGCTGCGGTTGCGCGGGCACAGCATGCGGCCTTTTCTGGAAGACGGGCGCGACAAGGCATTGCTCACCAAGGCTATCCATCCGAAAAAGGGCGACCCAGTCTTGGCAGAAATTGGTCCGAAGCATTACGTTCTGCATAGAATCATCGCAATAGAAGGGAACCAGGTAACTCTCCGCGGTGATGGAAATCTGAATAACGAATACTGCCAGCTGAACGATGTGAAAGGAGCTGTTATCGGTTTCTACCGCAAGGGCCGCGAGCGCCTCGACCGTACCGACGGGACGAAATGGCGATTCTATTCGGCTGTCTGGACACACCTCTACCCTATCCGTCGTTACTTGCTGGCGTTCTATCGCCGCATCTGGCTGAAGTTTTTCAAACCCATATAATCAAATGAAAGCAAAAAAAGGATTTAATCTCCGCGAAGTATGCGGACAGCACATCATTGTTGCACAAGGAAAAGAGAACATCGATTTCAGCAATATCATCAGCATGAACGAGAGTTCTGCATGGTTATGGCAGCAAATACTAGCCAATGATATGGATTTTGTTGCTAAAGACCTGGCTGCATTGTTGATGGAAGAGTATGAGGTAGATGCCCAGACGGCACTTGCCGACTCCGAAACACTTATCAAGCAATGGCATGAGGCTGGCATTATTGAATAAGCGCATCATGCAGATTGCCGAAACAGAATCTGTTCCGAAAAAACTATAATACAATTCAGATTTGTTCATAAGGCTCCTTTGGTTTTCCAGAGGAGCCTTCTAGCTTTCCAGAGGAGCCTTCTAGCTTTCTAAAGGAGCCTTCTAGCTTTCTAAAGGAGCCTTCCAGTTTTCTAAAGGAGCCTTCCTGATTCTCGGAACAGCCTTATAGAACCATAGAAAAGCCATTAGGATTTCAGAAAGAACTAATCATCGGTTGCCCTGAGCGTGAGTTTTCCACCAAAAGAAACCAACACCTCTACGACATAGCTGCTAGGGCTATCGGGGATGCCCAAAAGGGCATTATAATGCACGCCTTCTGCATCAATTCCATTGAATATAAAATCGCTCAATACGCTCTTATTCAAGAAGTCAGCTGGTACCTTTCCTTTGAAATCTTGCTTATAGAAATTACTTGAATAAACTTTTGCAGCCCCTTTAAAGATACCCATGTGGATGATATTGTCGTAGTAGATATTCTCCACTTCCACTCCATCATCGTTATAGGATGTTTTGAAAACTTTATAAGTTGTAGGATTCACCTGCACATAGCAATGGTAACGGTCGTTTCCATAAACAACCACCGTGTCGCGCTTGATGAGCTGGCGCTGGTTGATGGGTTGCGGCTGCTTTCCTTCAAAGGCATAGATATCGTCTGGATTCTCGCTTTTCAGCAATCTCACAGGCTCGCCATTCTGATTCTTGAACACAAAGAGATGCGCTGCCTGCTTCACAATCGGATATTTCATCTCATTGGCACCCTGGAGAACCAACGTATCGCCGATGATTCTAAAACTGACAGGAACGCTGGTTGTATCAGGATAGAAGATACTGTCGCCTTTGGCCCTGAAAGCAATATCCTCGCTATCGGCATTGATCCAAATACCTTGCAGCAAAGTCTTAGCAGTCTTGTTCTCTTGCTGCACAACACCTTCGGCCTTATCCTTTTGTCTTTGACATGAGGACAACAGCACCGATGCGAGCACCAAGAACAATATATAATGAAGCAGTTTCACTCTTATGATAAAATTAGTGTGTTTACTCGAACAACTCAGCCGCAGAGAAGCTGACAGCACGTAAGTCTTTGTCGCTCAATAGCATCTTGTCGGCATCAATTGGCCAATTTATAGCCAGTTGAGGGTCATCGAAACGAATAGAGGCCTCTTGCGCGGGAGCATATACGTTGTCTACCTTATATGTAAACACCGCCTCATCACTCAACACAAGGAATCCATGGGCAAAGCCACGTGGAATGAACAATTGCAGCTTGTTCTCGTCGCTCAACTCAACAGATATATGCTCACCAAAAGTAGCAGAGCCCTTGCGAAGGTCAACAGCGACATCGAGCACGCGTCCTTTGATGACGCGCACCAGCTTGGCTTGTGAATACTCACCTTTTTGATAATGAAGACCTCGCAAAACACCATAGGAAGATTTCGACTCGTTTTCCTGAACAAAATCGACATGACCCACATTCTGCTCAAATTCCTCATTCTTGAAAGCCTCGAAAAAATAGCCACGCGCGTCAGGAAAAACCTTGGGTTCTATGATGAACACACCTTCTATTTTCGTTTTAGTATATTTCATAGTGCAAATGTACGAATAATAATCCATTCGCGAAAGTATTTTCACTTTTTTTCTTTTACTAGGATAAAATATTTGGATTATTCGGAAAAAAAAATTAATTTTGCACTCGTGATTGAATTAGAAAGACATATAGAAATACTTCTTCTCAACAACGATTGTGTCATAGTGCCTGGCCTTGGCGGCTTTATGACGAATCATGTGGAAGCGCGCTACGATGACGAGGATCATATGTTCCTGCCACCGCTGCGCACGCTTGGATTCAATCCGAAACTACGTCTGAACGACAGCCTGCTTGCTCAGTCCTACATTGAGGCTTACGACATCAGCTATCCCGATGCCGTGCACCACATTGACGATGAAGTGAACGAGTTGAGGCAACACCTTGAGAATGAGGGCAGTTATGACTTCAATGGTATCGGCACCTTATCGCTCAACGACGAGGGATGCTACGAGTTTGCACCTTGCGAGGCCGGCATTCTCACACCTGCATTTTATGCGTTGGACAGCTTTGAGATGGACAAGTTGAACAGTTCTGTCGAGGTGAAAACCGAAACGATAATGCCCGGTGCCACGAGTCAGACCAGAGCGCTTGAGCCGCAACCGGCTGAAACCGTCAGCATCCATCAGGTACCGACGAAGGAAGAAAGCGATGATGACGCACGCACCATACCCATCAAGGTGAGCGTGTTGCGCAATCTTGCCGCAGCAGCTATCGTGATTTTCGCCTTCTTGCTTTTCAGCACTCCATTAGGCAACAGCAACAAGCAGACAGCATCGATTGACAGCCGTATGCTGAAGCAGATTATGCCCAAGGAGGTGACGACTGGTGAGAAAGAGGTGAAAAAAGCCATCACGGAAAAGAGAATTGCTATTGACCAGCAACTCACCAAGGAGGAAAAAGTGGTCGATGATGTCTACACTATTGTTCTGGCAAGCCATGTAACGAAAACCAATGCCAACGAGTTTGTCAAGCAGCTGGCAAAGAAAGGGTTTGATGCCCAAGTCATCAGCAAGACAAGCACGAAAGTGATTTACGGACGTTACGCAACAGAAAACGAAGCCTACCAAGCCTTGAACCAATTGCGCGGCCATGAAGATTTCAAAGAGGCTTGGGTGCTGGAGGTTCGTCTATAATCCATTCCCTGTAACAACCATAATTATTTTTCATTTTGAAACGAGTACGATGTCCGAAGTGTGACCAGTTCATCACATTCGACGAAACCCAATACGAGCCAGGGCAATCTCTGGTATTCCAATGTCCACAATGCAACAAACAATTCGGCATTCGCATTGGTGTATCTAAGCTACGCTCTACCCAGAAAGAGGAAAACCAACAGATGGCTTCCGACCCAAACGGCGAAGAAACCGAGTATGGCAACATCATTGTCATAGAGAATGTTTTCCATTATAAGCAAGTTATTCCTTTGAAAATGGGCGATAACATCATCGGACGATACATGAAAGGAAACCCGACCTGCAACACACCCATTGAAACTGTTGATCCCAGCGTTGACTTGTGCCATTGTGTCATCAACGTGAGCCGCGACAAGAAAGGCAGGCTGAAATATGTTTTGCGCGACGGTCCCAGTAATACGGGAACATTCGTCGATAATGAGATTCTTGGTGACCGTGAGCGCCGAGTTATTACTGATGGGAGCCTCTTTACGATTGGTGCCACCAGCATCATCCTACACACTCCTGACAGCAACGAAAACGTCTGAAAACCCTTCAATCTGTCTGCCTATGTCATTCATCCGGCACCTTAAGATACTATTTACCACTCTTTGCTTATGTGGAACGACTGGTATGGCTCAGACTATTTTCTCGTCAGACATCAGCACGCTGACCGCTATTGTAAATAACAATTGGCAGCAGATGCCGGTAATGCAACTTGGCAGCAACGATGTGCTCACGGTTGGATTCGACCAGCTCTCACATGAATACCATCGATATAAATATCACATTCAGCATTGTGAGGCTGATGGAACACCCAGCGACGACATCTTCGAGAATGATTTTCTGGTAGGTTTTAACGACAACTATATTGAGGACTACACGGAAAGTATCAATACCAATCAGCTATACACTCATTATTCATTCCAGATTCCAAACAACCGCTGCCGGCTGAAAATGAGTGGAAACTATCTGCTCACTGTCTTTGACGAGAATAATGATGATGAGCGTGTGCTGGAACTTCCCTTCTATGTTGTTGAGCCGCTCATGACCATGGGCATGGAAGTCTTTACCAATACCGATGCCACTATCAACAAGCATCATCAACAGCTCAACATGCGTCTTGACTATGGCAGTCTTAGAGTAACCTATCCCGAAAGGCAAATACTGACTGTTGTCAGACAAAATGGCCTTTGCACAAATGCCAGCATGCGTACCGGCATTAAGCCGAACATTGTGAAAGACAAAGGGCTGGAATGGACTCACAACCAAAATCTGATTTTCGATGCAGGCAATGAATACAAGAAGTTTGAGATACTTGACACAGACCATCCCTCAATGGGCGTCGACCGCATCAGTTGGGATGGTGAGCGTTTTCACGCCTGGGTGTTCACCGATGAAATTCAAACCAGCTATCTGACTGACGAAGATGCCAACGGCGCGTTTCTCATCCGAAATAGTGACTATTCTGAGATTGACTACACTAGCGACTATCTGATTGTTCACTTTACCCTCAAAGCACCCAAAAGCATTATGGCACCCGTCATCGACGGTGCCTGGACAACAGACGCCGACCGCACAAAATACATCATGGAATGGAATGATGAGCTGAGCCTATGGCACTTGGCCATACCCCTCAAGTTGGGATACTATTCGTATCGCTATTTAACAGACGACATCCAAGAGAATTTCTTCCAAACGGAAAACACCTATCAAGGTATGACTTATTATAAAGGTATAGGTGAACGTACATGGAGGCTTGTCGCCTTCAATGAAGCAGTCTATCCATCTCGTCGAATTGCTTCCCCATATTAAGGTTCAGATAAATGTTATAAAGAATCGGAGCCCATTTGTCTTTCGCGCCTGGTACCATTTTCCGATAACGTTCCATGTAAGGAAGCGCATCTTTATAGAAAGCTTTTATCTGAGCACGCTTGGTGCGTGACTTTGACACGCGGTCTGTTTCAACGGCAAGATTAACATACGACAAACCCATGTTCAGAAGTACCTCTGGCATGGAATCTTTGCGAGCCAACAACGACTTACAAACATCAATACACTCAGCATATTTCCCCATGTTGAGCAAAACTGTACTTTTTGCAAATAGGTAGATATCGGATGTGTCGTTGCGCTCCAACAAACGGTTCACCACATACATTGCAGAGTCTAGTTCACCTTTGTTACTATAATAATCGAGCAGACGTGGGTAAAAGAAAGGAAACTCGCAATCGTGTTCAAATCCATCTTTCAGGGCCCATACATAACTGTTCATGTCACCTGCCTGCTTGTAAGTGTCTGCCAAATACTGAAACGTATAGCTCTGATGAACCGTATCTGATAAAGCCAGGCCTGCATACTTCAATGTGCGCTTTACATCATTCGACTTATAACCGCACAAGACTGTCCAATAAGCCGCTAGTGGCAGACGAGTGTCAATGGAATCGTAATTGAACTTAGCAAATAATGGTTGTCGGGCGCAATCGATGTACATGTCGAAATACTCATACGCTTGAGCATACTTCTGCTTGTTGGCATAATACACCCCACCGTTGAAAATGTTAGGACGATATTGATTCAGAAAATCTGCATGTCGGTTACGGTACTCTATATTCACCCTGCCCTTCTTATCAGGGATGGTTTCTATACTATCCAGCGTCTCCAATACCGTGAACATTTTTTTTGCAGATGTAAAAAAGGCCGCTGTATCGTATTTCTGCTTCAGATACAACTTCATGTTCCCCTGATCATATTGCTGGCGGATAGCCTCAAACAACGTAAGGTATATTCTTTTGTTCTCCTTATTTGCCGAATCTTTCAGCAATCTCATCATTGTCTGCTCAACCTGTACTTGGTTCTTGCCCTTTTTCAAGTCTGTCTGCGCTTGTGACAACTCTTTTTTCTGGGCATTCACCAATAATACAGTCATGAACGAGAATAATATGACGAACCACAATCTTTTCATTTTTACCATCTATTTCAGCTTTGTAGCCGCAAAGGTACGAAAAAAAAGGTAAACACCCGACTTTAGACCATAAAAAAACACGTAATGAAGCACTTACTTGATAAAAGGTAATAATTCACGTGCTTTTTTCTCTTCACCCAGTTCTTTATATATGGTATACAGAGGCTGTGCCCAATCTACTCTCTTTCGATCCGGGTCCATTGCACGGCATTTTTCAAGACTTGCAGTACTTTGTGCAACATCGCCATTCGAATAATAGCAAATTCCTATGTTAAAAAACGCTTCCACAAACACCGTGTCAATATCAACAGCATGTTTAAAGGCATCTATGGCGCGTTCCCATTGCCGGTCACGCATGTAAAGCTCACCCAGCATCGCCCATTTGTGCTGATTACCTTTGTCAATAAAGACCTCACCCTCCATCATTCTCCTAAACTCTGAAGAACGGGCTGGATCAGAATAATGGTCGACCATCATTCCGAATATCGCATTGTTCCTGGGATACTTATGATGAGCGTCACTCAATACTGTAGCATAATGTAATGAATCCTGCCAGTTTTGGCGGTTGTCTCGAAGCATCGCCAAACGGATAAGTGTCGCATCCTCGGCATAATCTGCACTCCGCAAAGCACGATCCATATAACGGTCTACGATATTGGCATGGTTAGACTTATAAGCAGCTTGTACGGCAAAGAAGGCACAAGAGTTGAAATAGGGGTCGCGATCTTTATTCTTACCCACAAACAAACTAGTATTGTAGCGTTCCAAATAAAGTGTAAAACAATCAAGTGCACGTTGATAGTCATTTCGTCCATATGCCTCAAGACCTGCATCTATCACTTTCGGACAAACAGAAGAAATCCTGGCCGTATTGCGGGCATGATAGCGCAAACGAACCGACTTGCCTTCGCTAGCCAGCAAATCGTATTTGTCGCAAAGAATGGCAGCCTTCAATGCTAATACAGCATCATCAACACTTTTCCCTTTAAGAGCAGAGTCGACAAGAAGATTATAGTAACCAGCCTTCTCAGCAACGCCCAACTCTGTTAATCCATTATAAAACAGAATGCTTTCAGATGATGAAGAAGCCTTCACCTGATAGACCGGCTGCTGACTCTGAGCATAAGAGGCAATCTTTATGAGAAGTGCCAAAGTAATAAGGATGTTCAGGCGTGACATAGGCATACAATGAGTAAAACGAGAATTCCCCCTCTGCCATTGACAAAGGGGGAACGTAATATCAATTAAGATAATTATTTCTCGGCTTCAGCCTGCTTTGTGCGGGCATCATTCTCTCCATAGAGGTTATAATAAGCATTATAGCGGTTGTAACCCCAGTTGCTAGTGTCCTTGTTAGGATCGAGCTCCTTGGCTTTGTCGAAGAGTTTCACAGCCTCCTCATAAAGAGCCTTACGAGCGGGATCGCCGGGCTGTTTGTCCTGTGCCTGAATGCTGAGGCAGGTAGCCAGATATGTAGCAATGAGTGCATTGTCGGGCTTCACCTCAAAAGCTTTACGCAGATACTTTTCAGCTTGAGCGGGATTATCGTTCAACTGACCAATACCGAGGTCGGCAAGTGCCACGAAATTGTTAGGATTCTTGGCCAGAGCTTCCTCGAGAACCTTTTTACCCTCAGCCTGCTCGCCGAAAGCATTGTGAAGATTGTAGATGCGCTCCAGCAGAGCATCGTTGTCAGGGTTCTGAGCATAGAGCTCTTTCACATTGGCAAGATACTTCACAGAGTCAGCCTTACTCTTCAGGTCGCTGCTCAATGCTTCCAGTTTCAGGTTCAAGGCGTTGGCACGTTCACCCTCATCCTTCATGGCAATGTCGCAATAGTGCAGGCACTTCTCCATGTTCTTATCCTGATAGGCATAGATACCCATGATACGAGCCACTTGACCAAAGAAGGGTTTCTGGAAGTCACGGTTAGAATTCTTGAAGAGAGCAGCCTCATCAGAGTCGACAAAGGCACCCCAATAACGCTTGCAAAGGTCTGTCTTGTCGGCATTCTGAGCATCCTGTCCTGCATTTACCAACTGTCCACGCACACCCCAGACGCGCTGAGCGTTTTTCTCAGCGAACTTAGGAGCAACTTTTCCTTTTGCATTGGGCAACTGGTCGTATTTGTCGCACTCGATAGCAGCCATCAGAGCATTGTAGGCAGCCTCATTCATACCGTCTACGTCAACCTCTTTATTCTGCTTCATCACCTCATTCTCTGTTTTGGTGGCACTTTCCTTATTGAATTTATCCATAGCCAGATCAACGAGCTTGTTGTAAGCTTTTGCCTTCTCCTCGTCGTTGGCCAGCTGAGCAAGGGTGCTCTTCAGCAGGTTATCAGCCTCCTGGAAAGTCTTAGCCTTCAGAATTGATTTCAATGCTGGGCTGTCGCCAGCAAATGCACAAGTGGCAGAGAATGCCATCATGGCTACAATCATTAATTTTTTCATAAGTCAAAAAATTTAAAAGGTTTGTTGTTTGTTGTTTATTCAAAATCCAATGTTTCGTTATCATTATTATCAGAGATATCCGAGTTCTCGGGCGATTCTGCCAACGTATCCTTACGAATGTCGTCGGCTTTCTTTTGCCACTGAGCTCTGCTTTCTTCTTCAACGGCAGCCTCGAGTTCCGAACTCATCACCTTGCAGACGCTGGCAATGACATCGTTCTTCTTGGCCAAGTTGATCAGTCTTACACCTTGAGTGGCTCGTCCCATCACACGACAGTCAGCTACGCTCAGACGGATGGCAATACCGCTCTTATTTATAATCATGAGGTCATTTTGGTCGGTCACCAACTTGATAGCCACCAGTCTTCCTGTCTTCTCGGTGATATTAAGAGTCTTCACACCCTTGGCACCTCGATTTGTCTTGCGGTAATCCTCCACTTGCGAGCGTTTGCCATAGCCATTCTCGCTAACCACCATGATGTTCTCCTCATCTGGACGATTTACAACTACCATGCCAACAACGGCATCGTCACCCTCATCGAGTCTCATGCCCCGTACACCTGTGGCCACACGACCCATGGTGCGCACATCGTTTTCATTGAATCTGACAGCACGTCCGTTGCGGTTGGCCATGATGAGTTCGTTCTGACCATTTGTCAGTCTCACATCTACTACCTCATCGCCTTCCATAATGTTGATAGCAATCACACCATTGGCACGCGGACGGCTGTAAGCCTCAAGGCATGTCTTCTTCACGATACCATTCTTTGTGGCGAACACAACGTAGTGGGAGTTAATGAACTCCTGGTCGTTCAGGCCTTGACCACGGAGACGAAGGATGTTATTCACCGCGTCATCACTCTCAATGTTCAACATATTCTGAATGGCACGCCCTTTAGAACTCTTATCGCCCTCAGGTATCTCGTAGCACTTCAGCCAATAGCAACGTCCCTTGCGAGTAAAGAAGAGCATGGTCTGATGCATCGTGGCAGGATAGATGAACTCTGTGAAATCCTGATCGCGTGTCTTTGCGGCCTTGGCTCCCACTCCACCTCTTGCTTGCTCACGGAACTCGCTGAGCGGTGTACGTTTGATATATCCCAAATGACTCACAGTAATCACTACAGGATCGTTTGGATAGAAATCCTCTGGGTTAAACTCCTCTGAGGAATACTTTATCTCGGTACGGCGCTCATCACCATACTTCTCTTTCACCTCTTGCAGTTCATCTTTCATCACCTGTTTGCAACGCTCGGGATTGTCAAGTATCTCCTGCAAATCTGCTATCGTCTTCATCAGGTCGTCAAACTCTTGATGCAGCTGGTCGACACGTAAGCCGGTAAGCTGGCTGAGGCGCATATCAACGATAGCCTTTGACTGAAGTTCGTCCAATTCAAAGCGTTGCTCAAGGTTGCGCTGTGCATCTACTGGTGTCTTCGAGTTACGAATAATATGCACCACCTCGTCGATATTGTTCACAGCTATGATTAATCCTTCCAAGATATGTGCACGCTCCTTAGCTTTACGCAGGTCGAACTGAGTGCGACGAATGGTCACATCATGACGATGCTCAACAAAGTATTTCACACATTCTTTGAGTGTGAGCAAACGAGGACGCCCTTTCACCAACGCAATATTATTGACTGAGAACGAACTCTGCAAAGCGGTCATCTTGAATAGTTTGTTCAAAATAACATTGGCATTGGCGTCTTTCTTTACGTCGATAACGATACGCATGCCCTGACGGCCTGATTCGTCATTAGCATTTGATATACCCTCAAGTTTACCTTCCTTCACCAAATCGGCAATATACTCGATAAGCTGGGCTTTGTTCACGCCATAGGGAATCTCAGTAACAACAATCTTATCGTGTGTCTCGTCACTTTCAATTTCTGCCTTGGCCCGCATCACGATGCGACCGCGACCAGTCTCGTAAGCATCCTTGACACCTTGGATACCATATATATAAGCTCCAGTAGGAAAGTCTGGAGCCTTGATATATTGCATCAGCCCATCTGTATCAATATCAGGATTATCAATATAGGCACAACAGCCGTCGATGACTTCACCTAAATTGTGTGTCGGCATATTAGTAGCCATACCTACAGCAATACCATTACCACCGTTGACCAGCAAGTTGGGCACCTTTGTTGGCATTACTGTCGGCTCCAACAAAGAGTCGTCAAAGTTAGGAGCCATGTCTACGGTCTCCTTTTCCAAGTCATCCATGATGTGCTCGCCCATTTTTGATAGACGGCACTCAGTGTAACGCATGGCAGCCGCAGAGTCGCCGTCTACGCTTCCAAAGTTACCTTGTCCATCGACCAGAGTATATCTCATATTCCAGTCCTGAGCCATACGCACCAGTGCACCATACACACTAGAGTCACCGTGAGGGTGATACTTACCCAGTACCTCACCTACGACACGAGCACACTTCTTATACGGTTTATCGCTTGTATTACCAATGCCGGCCATTCCGTAAAGAATACGGCGATGCACAGGCTTAAAGCCGTCGCGCACATCGGGCAGAGCACGGGCGACAATAACCGACATGGAGTAATCGATATAGGAGGACTTCATCTCCTCCTCGATGTTGATTTTAATGATTCTGTCATTGTCGATGGTTTGTCCGCCATCGAATGTCTGATTTTCGTCCATTTAATTGTTAAATTCTTATTTATTAATTTTTCTAAATTTCAGTTTTAAGGCCATTTCCGCGCTTTCTGACGCGTTTTGCCCCTTTACGTAAATGCAAAGGTACAACATTTATTTTATATACGCAAGAGCGTGAGTGTTAAAATAACACAACCCAAACAAACAGGAAAAGAATACAGCTCAGCACATTCTCTTAGACCTATCAAAACATACCCTCTCGTAACAGGCGGAACGCAGGAATCACCCACCTTACGCTGCTCTTTCATTCTACTCTACAAAAGAATGCTTAAAAATGCTCCTTCCATACGAAGTTAATTCCTGTTAAACTCACAAAAATGTTGTATATTCAAACAAAATACACTATCTTTGCAAAAACTAAAAACCGTATTTACTATGAGTAAAAACAATATTCCATCATCTGAAGTGGTGTTCAGTATTTTTAAAAAACTAAATCAGATTCCCCGTCCTTCACACCACGAGGAGCTTGTTGCTGATTTCTTATGTAGCTTTGCTAAGGACAACGGACTTGACTACAATCGTGACGAGCACAATTGTGTTGTCATTCGCAAAGCTGCCACTCCAGGGCATGAGCAAGCAGAACCCGTGGTGATACTCAACCATATGGATATGGTTTGTGTTGGCATGAAGGACCCTCTCAACACCCCTATCCAAGCATACGAGGAAAATGGTTGGATGAAAGCCCATGGCACCTCTCTTGGTGCTGACAACGGCATCGGTTTGTCAATGGCATTGGCAGTTCTTGCTGACGATTCGATTGTTCACGGCCCTATGGAGGTCATTACCACCACCAACGAGGAAGACGGAATGACGGGAGCAGCAAACCTTTCAGTTGATTTTATCAAGGGGCGAAAGGTCATCAACCTAGATTCAGAGGATTATGATACAATCACCACGGGGGCTGCTGGTGCCTATCTACAATTTCATCGCATTCCCTTGAAGCGTTTGCCGGCCCCAGGAGGAAAGCGGCGTTGGTATCGCATTTCCATCAGCGGTGGTTTAGGTGGCCACTCAGGCGTGGATATCAACAAGGGAAGAGCAAGTGCCACATTGCTCACATGGGCTTTGTTGGCTGGCATTTATAATGACTACGATTTCGACATAGCCTCAATCCGTGTGGGAGAAGCCAATGCTTCAATTGCCTCTTCTGCAGAGATTATCGTTTGTGTCCCTTCAGGAGAAGCTGCTGAGTTTGTGAAAGCACAAGAGCAGAGCCTAAACGAATGGATTGAGCAAGAATACGGACTAACTGACCCCGCTATTCGTTGTAAGATTGAGAAATGTGAGAAGCAAGACACCATCATCAACACAGAGAGTTGGGAAGCCATGATGACAGCCCTAGAACAGGTACCTCAGGGTGTTGTGAAGATGAGCGAGAGCATGGAGGGAACTGTAGAAACCTCGAACAACGTAGGACGTATTGTGACTGAGGATGATCATTTGTTTATATCAACACACACACGCAGTTTCATCGATGCCGACATGATTGCACTGGGCGAAGACATTGCCAAAGCCTTCAAGGAGGTTGGCGCTACCACCGAGTTGGTAATGTCTGCACCAGCATGGCAGGAGAACCAAGATTCTGATTTTCTGAAACTCACCTCCGACACTTTTAACGACATATTGGGATGGCGCCCCCGCAAGGTGGCTATGCACTTCGTGCTGGAAGCGGGCTATTTCGTACAGAAATATCCAGGCATTCAGATTGCCAGTATCGGTCCGCGCATTGTGGAGCCCCACTCTACCAGCGAACGTGTGGAGCTGAAAACCATCGACGACATTTGGAAAGTGTTTATTGAACTCTTGGCAAGGATTGCATAGGAGTTCATCACTCCATGCTATTCCTTTTTTCGCAACATACGTCTGCCGTCGCACTCAAGTGGGACGGCAGTTTTTAAATGCTCCTTCAGCTCCTCAACTGTAATTCTGTACAACTTAGCTGTTAGACTATTGGGAAAACGATTGAAGAAAGGATCGACCGAATAGTACCACTGCATTTCCCTTACCAAAGGAGAGAGACTTAGCGTGCGGTAGATGTCAAAGATACGAGTACGGGCACAGACCGTCACACAGCATTTTCCATTTTCGAGACGAGTCACACATAGTACATGTGGCTTGATGTGCATGTCTGTATTTGTAGTTTCCTCATTGAATCTATGCGCCACCGTGATATGCCTGTGAAAACGCATATTCAACTCATCCATCATTCGCCGGAAGACCTCTCCATGAGGTGCAGTATCTTGAATCCCATTAGAATAGACGTAAAGATGAATCATCTCGTGTAAGATGGTATCTTCAACCTCAGCTTCAGACAAATCGAAGCGTGTACTGATACAGAGCACAAAATCGGAATAGACAATCTGACCTGTTAAATTGCGCTTCACCTGATACCTCACGGAGCCAATATAGTTGCGGGCAGTACTCATACGAATGGGTATAGTCGGGAGTTGCCCGTCAAAGCAGATTTTGTTGAATTCATCAAACTTTTTCCTTACATATGTGATGTCTGGTTTCATTTGTTGACTGAGTGTGATATAAATAAGATCAACGTGACAGAGCTGCAAGAATCATTTCTTACAAAACTGCGTGCTTAAAGATATTATAAATTATTATGCCATCAAATACTCTTTTTAGAACTGGCGCTCCATAATCTCAAGGCACATACGGCTGTTGTGATATGGGCATTTCCAAAAACCAGCATGGTCGTCATCTAGATTTAAGGTACCATCAGAACGGCGGCTCCAATACCACTCACCATGTTCCCAGTCAATCAGATTCAACTTAATATAATTCCAACAGTCAATAGCATGGTGCAATGCTGACTCATCACCAAAATATTGATAAATGTTCATCCAACCTACTACATTCTCGGCCTGCACCCACCAATGCAGATCATCGTCGACATGGCCTGTATCAAGATTTGCTTCATGTATCATGGAACCATCTGGATTTATACCCTTCGCTGAGGCCTCAGCCACCATCTTCACTACGGGTTCAATGCACTTGATTATACTCTTATCGCCAAGCACAAGAGCAGCCTCATGCATCAGCCAAGAACACTCAATATCATGACCATAACTCTCTAACCTACTTGCGCCACGAGTCCAATCGTTCTCGAAAAACAAATCGAGATGGTGTGTGACCGAATTAAGAATCTTATCGGTAAATATATTAATCAGGTTCCGGAGCGAGGCCTCAACACGCAAGATAATCTCTACTGGTATAGAAACGGACACAGGCAAAATAGAACCAAGAACTGGCACATAGTCACACGAAGATGCTGCCTGGAACTCCCTGAGACAGCGATAGAGATTCGTATAAGGCTCGATGATGTGCAGATGGGTATTCTGCGACTTGGGATAGTTAGCATCTAGTTCTGATAGACGCATGTCGGCTATCTCACCCCACTCACGGGTGCAGGCCTCTATGTATCCGTTGTTGATTGAATCAAACGAATGTTGCTCAATGCACTCATAGAGTTGAAGGGCATAATCAAGTGCCTCACGGTCGCCTGTAGCACGGGCATACTCTGAAAGGCCATAAATCATAAAACCGATAGCATAAAACTGCTTCTTTGTGTCTAACGGATGTCCCAGATAGTCAAGACTCCAATAAGTTCCACCATATTCACTGTCAATAAAATGCTCAAGTATATAATCTTTAGCCCGTGTAGCTGCATGAAGGTATTCATCCAAATAAGATGAAGAGGGAGCTAACCGAGAGAGCACACGGGATGCAGCCGAAAAGGACCACAGGATACGGGCATTGAGAATAGCCCCCTTTTCGGCATCGGCATGTAACTTGCCATGTCCGTCAATACGACCGTAAAAACCACCATTCTCAAAGTCTTGCATCTTGTCAAGCCAAAAGCGCAGGATGTTCTGCTCAAGAACATCCTGCATTTCTTTTTTCATAACAACTATGTCAGTCCTCATACCTATTTCTTAATGGGATACTTGCGAATGAGAACAACTATAAGGAAGGCTATGAAAGCAGGGAACAAAGAGAACAGGGCCCAAATCATTTGGCGGACCGACTGTTCGTCGGTAATAGTAACTACCGTCTGCCCTGTGGCATCCGTGCCAGAGACAAAACCAGCCATGCCCAACAACAGTGCGACAAGAGCTCCAGAAATAGCTGAGCCAAATTTCTGAGACATAGTGCCCGATGAAAAGATAAGCCCGGTCGATGACGTTCCGTTCTTCTCTGTCGCATAATCGGCCACATCAGCATACATCGACCATAAAAGTGGTGAATAAAGTCCAATGCCAATGGAAGTGACAATAACGACAGCTATCATCACCCAAATATATGAGGGGTCCATAGGAATAAAGAAGAAAGCCACTGACGACACGAGACAAATGATAGCAGCCCAAGTGAAAGCCTTGGACTTCGAACCTGCCCATTGTGTGAACTTAGGAGATACACCTCCGAAAATCATACAGGTAACCTCACCGAAAGTCATAAATACAGTATAATTGATAATAAGACCGCTTACCGTCACGTCACCATATAGACAATACTCTAACAAATAGCCAGCTACAGCATAACGGAAACCATTGAAGAAATTGGTGCAAATACCGATGAGCGTCAGATAAATCCAAGGTTTGTTCTTAAACAAATCTACAAACGGGCGGAAAGAGAATTTTTCTGCGCGAACAGGTTTCAAGCGTTCTTTTGTCAAAAAGCCACAAGCAAGCGTCATGATGGTGGCCAAGAGCCCGAAACCTGCGCCCAATATAGCATACTGATGGGCATCAGATCCACCCACCATTTTCTGAAGATAAGGAAAAGACAGTAAAGTAATGAACCCCATAGCATAGGCACCTACCATGCGGAACGAGGAGAACTGGTTTTTCTCATTGTCGTCATCAGTCATTACACCTAGCAATGAGCCATAAGGTACATTAACTGCCGTATAAACCGCCATCATCAACAGATAAAGTGTATAGGCATAGATTCGCTTTCCCATAGGCCCAAAGTCGGGGGTATAGAGCAACATAGCAAAAACCAATCCTAATGGGACGGCACCAAAAATGAGCCACGGGCGATAGGTGCCCCAACGTGACTGTGTGCGGTCAGCAAGACTTCCCATCAGCGGGTCGGTCACTACGTCGAACATTCGGGCAATAAGCATCAATGTGGCTGTATCGGCCACAGTAAGTCCGAAAACATTGGTAAAAAAAAGTGGGAAAGCAATCGACATTATCTTCCAAGTGATACCGCCAGCCGCAGCATCACCCAACGCATAACCTATTTTTTCTTTTAAGCTAGCCATTATACTTATTCTTTTTGATGAGTTTTTTGATAGTCTCTACACTGGCAGCCGTATAAAGGCCGTCCTCAGGAGTGTTCATGCAATAATCTATTAGCCGGTCTATTGTCGACGTGGCTACATGCATACGTGTGTCTGCAGTAGCGTAATAGATGAATACTCGTCCATCATCATCGGCTATCCAGCCGTTGCAGAAAGCGACATTCATCACGTCACCTAAGTATTCATCGCCCTCGGGAACGAGAAAATAGCCCCCTGGTTGGGCAATGACACGAGTCGGATCGTCTAGTGCAGTCATATACATATATAACACATAACGAAGACCATCTGCCGTGGCACGTACACCGTGAGCCATATGAAGCCATCCGTTAGGAGTCTTAATGGGATGAGGACCTTCTCCGTTCTTTACTTCAGTGATTGTGTGGTAATGCCGAGCATTAATAATTCGCTCTTCACTTACCTCAGCATGGGTAATGTCATCAACAAGCGCCCAGCCTATGCCACCGCCCGAGCCCGTATCAATAAAGCCATCCTGGGGGCGAGTATAAAAAGCGTATTTCCCGTTTACGAACTCTGGATGCAACACAACATTACGCTGCTGGCTCTTTGTCTTCAAATCGGGCAGGCGCTCCCACGTTTTCAGGTCTTTCGTACGGGCTATTCCTGCTGTCGCTGTTGCTGCACTCAGATTACCAGGCTGGGAGTCATCGTGACGCTCGGCACAAAACACTCCATAAATCCATCCGTCCTCATGAGCCGTAATACGCATATCATAAATATTTGTAGCCGGAATACTATCATCTGGCATTGTAATGGGTTCGTCCCAGAATCGAAAATTATCAACGCCATTAGGACTCTCAGCCACTGCGAAGAACGACTTTCTGTCGGCTCCTTCTACACGTACAACTAGCACATATTTCCCATTCCACTTAATGGCACCCGAATTCAAAGTAGCATTGCACATAATGCGTTGCATGAGGAAGGGATTGTCCTTCTCACAAAAATCGTACTTCCATTCTAATGGAATGTGGGCGGCTGTAATAATCGGATTCTTCCATTTTTCATATATGCCATTCCCCCACTCTTCGGGTTCGTTCTTCAAAGAAAGCAGCTCCTCATGATGAGCCCGCAATGCTTCTACTCTCTTTTCAAAATCTGTCATATTCTTATTTTAATTTAATATCATTGAGGAACAGAGAATTCTCTGCATTATGATACACCTTGAAATACTCTGCATCTGGCTTAATTGGAGAAGGGCCAAACCATTCATTCTTGTCATTGCGCCAAACTAGAAGATAACTAATGGGGTATTTGTCAACAATGGGTTTAAGAGTTGAGGTCCACCATGTTGGGTCTGCCAGATTTTTCAAACCACACTCAGTAAGGGCAGCTATCTTACTATTCTTCTCGGCAAACTTCGTCAGCATGTCGAGATTCTGGTCAAGTTGTTGTTGGAAATCTTCTTTATTTCCCCACTGATAGCCATCTATTCCCACTATATCAACACGATCATTACCTGGATATCGCTCAAGATACTTCTCCTCGGTTAGGTCCGCAGCCATTCCAGGAGAGTATGCCCATACCAAATTAGTAAAACCGTCAGAACGAAGTTTGTCCTGTAACATGTTCCAAAGAGCTTTATATTCATCTGCGGTACATAGTTTCTCACCCCACCAGAACCAAGACCCTGTATTCTCATGCCAAGGACGATAAATAATAGGTATCAACTTACCATCTTCTGTCTTCAGTGTAGCTAGGAAATCACTCATTCGTCGCATCCATATCTGGAATTTCTCATGTAGCTGACCACCTGATAAAATACTTTTCACGACAGTCGAGTCGCTCACGTCCCAAGCTGTCCCCTTTGGAAATTTTTGACCAGCATTTCCACCACCCTCTATCGTGGTCAGCGGATTACGTGGATGCCAGCTAAGAGTAATGATTCCCCCACGTTGATAGTGTTTAATCACTTCCTCTGTTATTCGTGTGAACGGCACACTGTCTAGACTTTTCTCATCACCCATCTCAACACCTCCTAGTTCGAACCCCATTACAGCAGGATAGTCGCCACATACGTTCTTCACATCACTACTATCTGCATCATACGCCCATGTCAGTCCATACATAGGGTCATCCTGATGGCCAAACATGATACCTTTACTCCGCAAGGTGTCGAGCCTTTCAATCAACAACTGTGCTTCAGCATTTTGCTTCGGCGACGAGCAAGAAGATACTGCTACGGTTGCCAATACCATCATCAATAGTTTTTTCATATAGTTATTACTTTTGATTAATCACTACCTAATATGCATCTCTTTCAACATCCAATCAACCCACTCGTCCCATTGTTCCTGATACCAAAAGTGAGCAGTTTGCTGATATGGACTGACCTGCTTGGGGCCTTTTACGACATTATATGCCGCCCATGACGTTGTGGGAGGCACAACATCATCATTATATCCAAATGAAAACCATCCATTCTGTTGCGGGGTTATCAGTCTGGCAAAGTTCACACCATCGTAATAGCGAGATGTCTCTATATTTTTTTCCATACCTTTTCCCTTATTCCAATAGAAATAATGAGGCCACCCACATGCGATACCCTTTAACGATGCTGTATGGTCACACAATGCCGGATGAACAGCAGCATAGAAAGTTACTCGCTGATCTAAACCAGTTGTAGCTAATGTAAGGAAACCACCTTGACTACTTCCTGTCACACCCAACTCTTTACCATTCCATGGGGTATATTGCTCAATGTAGTCCAGGGCACGTATACACCCAAGTACTACATGCTTATAATAACTCTGGTCACGGTTGTCCATTCCAAAATTCCAATATCCATTCAAGGCGCCATTGTGTAAATTATCATAGATTGATTGTTCCATCGTCACAGGAATGCCATGAATACCGATCTCCAGCACCACAGCACCTTGAGAAGCGGTATAAATGTCACCTCCATAAGGTCGCACTCCAGCACCAGGAACACGTAGCAAAGCAGGATACTTGCCTTCTCGCACGGGAACAGTAAGTATACCATAGGTTCGGCTACCCCATCGAACATTCTGGAAACTCACTTCATAGACATTCACATCCTTGGTGCAACGCTCAGGCAAAAGACGCTTGGTTGGATTAAGATCTGTCATACGTGCCTCCTCGATACTCTTCCTCCAGAACTCTTGGAAGTCAGCAGGCATAACAGTTGTTGGTTGGATTTTTTCTGGCGAAAAAGCAGCAGCACATGCCCCTTTATAATCATTCCCGTTGACATGAGCAGTTACATCAACACGGAAAAAGCCTGCATGCTTCATGGTTCCCGACAACTTCATCGTACCATCTTTCAGGGTAGCTCTCTTCTGCGGCTCTTGATACATTTCCGGTCCTACCCTGTAATCTACTTGAACATTTTCAAGTAAAGTTCCTGATTTAAGTACATTTACAACAAAACTAGCCTTTTCGCCTACTTGATAGGTCCAATCCTTATGATCTGGCTGTACAGTGACTACTATATTGTTGCCACGTATCTGTGCAGCAACAGGCAACGTAGCCACGAAAACTAACAAAACAAAAACGATTCTTTTCATATTCAATTAAAAAGCGATTCAAAAAATCATTTCCGATTCTCAATTCTTTTCATTCTGTCTACCTGTTCTTTCACCACCTGAAGTGTACTTTCGTCACCAGAGAACACAGAGTTCAATCCTTGAGCTTCCTGAGAGGGATCTCCACAATAGTCATCACCAACCTGCCACATCTCATGACGTGGCTTTGCGAAACCTCCCCATCCCCAGAAGTTACAACCAGCAAACTTGCCCCCCTGCTCTGCGTTATCAGCAACTAAAGAGAACACATATTTATAATATGCATCGCGTACTGTGGTGGGGGTATTCAATGCGAATTGGAAATTGTCACGTGGGAAGCCGAACTCTTCCATCACCAATGGTTTGTTCAGACGTTCACAAATAGCCAGATGCTCCTCTATGTAATCTTTAGTATTCTTACAACTACGTTCCAAATCCTCACTCAGATGGTCTTTGCGAGCCCAGTTCCAATTATAGGGCCATAAATGAACATTGCAATAATCAATATTCCTATCAGCACAAATTCGCTCATAACATTTGATGTCGCCTTCACAACCCCATTTTCCTTCTGAACCAATGGAAATCAAATGATTCTTATCCAACGAGCGTATGAGCGCTGACGTTTTTTTCAGCCAACGCTCAAAGGCAGGAATAGCAGCTTTACTGAATGCACGCGGTTCATTTCCAATCTGCCAAGACATAATAGCCGGATCGTCTTTGTATTTTTTCCCAGTATAACGGTTTGTACGGGTTAAAATGAAACGCACATAGTTGTAGAACAATTGATGGGCTTTCTCATTAGTGGCATATTTTGCCATGAAATCCATAAAAGCCTGATAACCGGCCTCTTGAGGGGTTGGAACATTCTTCTCGCCAGCATGTGACAAATAAAAACTATAGCCTCCACTCCATTCCCACGAATTATTCAAGTAAAGAACAGCCACCATTTTTCGCTTCTGCATCTCATATAGTAAATAATCCAATCCGTCGAGTATAGAATCATTATATACGCCTGGCTTCACTTGCAGTGTTGGTTCCACCTTTGACGCCTGAATACCACGCTCACCGTCGCTTCCTACGAGGATACGAAGGTTGTCAATGCCCATAGCTTTCATACGGTCTAACTCTTTATGCAAACGATGACGGTCACCACCCTGCCCGTTAGAGGCCAGAATTGCTCCATACCAAAAGTTCGTTCCAACATAATAATACGGTTTACCATCGCGAACAAAGCGTCCATTCTTCACCTGCACAAACTGTGCATTCATTGAGAATGCTGATACTACCATTGCTATCAACAAAACTAATCTTTTCATGTTATTAGTCGATTGTATATAATTTCTTCTGCAAAGATATGAAATAAACTACTATCCAGATAATACTTTCTTGCTTATTTGTAATACTATTCGAAAAAACAATGTTTTTTACGCCCAAATACAAGTATGGGGCGACCTTATAGCCACCCCATAGTTATTTCACTGTTAAGCCAACTATTTTACTGCGATTTTCTTACCATTCATGATCACTACGCCCTTGAAGTTTTCATCGACACGCTGTCCTGAAAGGTTGTAACGAATGGTATGATGAGATTTTCCTGTTGCTATTTTGTTAATAGAGGTAGATACAGGCTTAACTAGATAAATACTTGTGATGACAAGAGTTGTGGCCTCTGAGGTTTGGAGAGCCACTTGAGAGACTTTTGTAAGATCTGAACCACTAAAAGAGAGCTCTAGTTTCTTGATTCCGACATCACCCCAAGCCTTATTTTCACCAATGACAATCTGCGTATTGCATGTGGTTGGCTCAGCAAACTCAAATACAATCTTATTATAACCCGACCAATCTACCGGCTCATCCTGCCCCTCAACACCTGTGGACTGAGCGACCCAAGCTGCAACGCCACCCCATGAGACAGAATTGTAAGTTATCGACTTATCATCATTATGAACAATAGTTTCTGAAGTATTCCATGTATAAGTGAATTTGTCTATAATATCCTCATGCTCACCTTCTGGATCATCTGGGCGTTCTGATGTTCTAACAAGAACTATTTTGGTGATTGTCAGATTTCCATCTCCGTTCATTAGGAAGACGCCACCCCAACCTTTGCTACTCAAAGCTGCAGATAAAATATCATCGTTTAGAACAAGCTCAAAATATCCCTGAGTAGCTAGGTCAACAATAGTTGATTCCCTAATTGTTCCATCCTCATTATAAGCAACACCACCCGAATAAACCGCATATGTTGCTCCCCAATGTCCTTCTCTTAACTCGGTAATCCAACTGTTATCCTGGGCAGATCCATAGAAGCGCAGCGCATCCCCTGCTTGAGCTTTGTTCTCTTTGAGTTCCCTACCACCGTCTGTAAGAAAGAAAGGTTGATCTCCCCAAGCGTTAACCAAGGCTGAGCCCTCCCAAATGGTAATCTCGTCTGCACTTATAGAAAGTGCACCAAACAAGAATGCAATAAGTGTAAAAAAATTCTTCATAAGCCTTTTGTTTTTAGTTAGTATAATGTTGATTTAATTACTATTAATTGGCTACAAAAATACTACTTTTTATCGAATTCAACCAATACTTTATTGACATTTTCATGTTGATTATTGCAATAATTGGCAGAAAAGGCAATCAGCTAACTTGAGTATGATACAGCAATAAACCTTTCATAGGGCTCTTTGATACTGTTCCTAAAATATACCCTTCTGCAGTTACAGCCTCTTGCAGCAGTTCACGATAATGCCATGCAATACTGCCAATAGAATGAAGTGGCAAATCTGGTCGCTGATAAGGCTGGATATTCCTCCGAACGAATTGTCGGAAATTATCAATAACAATTTGCTGTAATAATTCACTATCCAGATGCTTATTAATAAATAAAGAGGTGGAAGCAAGGAAACGGTTGGCCATCGGTTGTCGATATATACGGTCAATTATATCAGAATAAGACATACCAACCGACTGTAAGTAATCATCCAGCATGGACACAGGGAGGACACCTTTAAACAAAGCATTCAGGAAAAGTTTCCCCAAGACTGCCCCACTGCCCTCATCACCTAAAATGTAACCAAGTGGAGGAGTATTCCTCACTATTTGTTTACCATCGTATAAACAACTATTGGCACCCGTTCCAAGTATACAAGCAATGCCTTCTGAGCGCCCGCACAATGCCCGTGCAGCTCCTAGCAAATCACTATGTGCCTCTACTATTGCCACACATGGAAAATGCTGTCGCAGCATTTCTTCCATCCGAGACTGTACTGATGGTAAAATGCCACTCCCATAAAAATATATGGCGGCAAGCAAAGATGATTCTGGTACAAGGTGTAGGCAGACAGACTGCAAAACCTGCGATATATATTCTACAGTTTGGTGTACAGGAGTTATACCTTCAGTCTGCATCGACTTTATTACCAAACCATCGTCCGAAGCCAACACCCAGTCGGTTTTAGTACTTCCACTATCAGCTATAAGTATCATTTGTCTTAGTTTTTTATACCGCAAAAGTAATAAATAAATTGAAAAATGGAAATTGAACATAGAAAAAAAGATGTTATTTGCCCGTAATTTATTACTTTTGCAGCTGAATTATGAAGAAAATATTGCTTATCATCATTGCGGCACTAGTAATGGCCACGCCAGCTGGAGCCGTATTGAAAGAAAAAGATCTGAAACAGACCCTGTCTATCCTGCGTGAAGAGCTGACGACTTTTCACAACGAACAAGCGCGCCAGTCACTTTTGTTCAAGAGACAAAGTGAACAAGTGCGAACCAGCTTGTTTTCTATACTTCAGCGGAGCAATCAGAATGCGCTGATGCTATACTCGCAGAAACCTGACTACGTGTTCGACCTTACATATGCATGTAATGAAGCCAGTGACCAGTATCATGAATTTAAGACAAAGGCACTACCCTTTCGTACATTCATCGGTAAACTTGAATGGGAGATTGCACGATATGACAGCTTGATACAGAGCCTTAAGACCATGCCCGTGTTTAATCTCGATGAGAAAGCAAAAATTGACCGTAATGTTTGTCTGACGCTCGCTACGAACATCAAGAACACAATGGAGGAGAACCAACAGCAGATGAGCGATTATGTCAGGTATTACGATATGGCCGATCATCGACTAAAGACACTCAACGATTATGCACAGAAACGTTATGCTGAGATTCAGAATAACATTTTCAAGAATGCCGGTGAGAACTACTTTTCTATTCTTAAAAAATTCCGGAGCCGTCTGAAGCGCACCAGCGAAACTGTCACCGAAAAATACCAGCCTACCCGAAAGCTGATTTCTCAATGGGACAGTCGTATTATGTTTGGGCTGTTCGGCATGATTCTTCTTTATGCAGTAATTGCCATTCTCCTAAATATCCTCGTCATTCGATTCCTCATGCCTAAGCGTTACCGTACGACAGCATTCATGTCTAAACGGAACTGCATCATCATGGCAACTACCACCATCACATTTGCGTTGACGGTTGGAATCATCATGACTACTGCGGAACAGAATTTCATCATTATGGCAAGTAACCTACTTGTTGAATATGCTTGGCTATTAGGTGTCATTCTGATATCATTGTTGCTGCGTGTTGATGGAAAACAGATTAACAGTGCTTTCCATATCTACACACCACTCATCGTCATTGGCTTTATCGTGATTGCCTTCCGCATCATCCTGATCCCCAATGAGCTAGTAGACCTCATATTCCCTCCTATTCTACTCATCTGTGCATTGTGGCAATGGCTCGTCATCAGACGCCATAACGAAAACATACCCCACAGCGACGTTTTCTACACATACATCTCATTGCTTATTTTCATCATCTCTGTCATCTGTTCATGGAGTGGCTACACATTGATGAGTGTGCAAATCCTCATTTGGTGGATTATGCAGTTAACATGCATCTTGACCATTACATGTATCAGTAGATACGTGAAATTGTATGGTATCAAGCATGGACTTGAGAATGAGAACAAGCCCATTACAAAGATGTGGATGTATAAGTTGTTCTATCATGTGGTACTGCCCATTGCTGGTGTTGCATCAGTATTGTACTCCATCTATTGGGCTGCCGATGTTTTTAATCTCAGCGATCTCTGCTGGAAGTTATTCCATGAGAAGTTTGTTAACTTCAAGAATCTTCAAATTAGCATGATGAAATTGGCCATGGTCATCAGCCTATGGTTTATCTTCTCATATATTTCGTCAACAATACTTGCTTTGATGCGTCTGCACTACCATCAGAAAGACCCTCATAATGCCGAAAGCCGCATGGTAATGGGAAAGAATGTCATTCAAGTGCTTGTCTGGGGTATTTGGTTGTTGCTCTCGCTGTCTCTGCTTCATATCAGCGTTGCTTGGCTTGTAGCAATATCCGGAGGCTTATCGACGGGTATCGGCTTCGCTTCGAAAGACATTATCGAGAACATCTACTATGGCGCATCGCTAATGGCTGGACGTATTAAAGTAGGAGACTGGATTGAAGTTGATGGTACCATGGGAAAAGTGACATCTATCAGCTACACCAGTACAATGATCGAATCACTCTTTGGCGAGGTTATAGCTTTTCAGAACTCACAGCTCTTTGCTAAAAACTATAAGAATTTGACAAAGAATCATGGCTATGTATTGGCTGTGGTACCTTTTGGCGTGGCTTATGGGTCTAACCTAAAAGAAGTGGGTAATCTCATAGAGAAAGCCGTCAATGATTTACACCATCCATGGATGGATCCTGCCAAACAGGTGAAAGCTGTGGTAAGTGAGATGGGGGATAACAGCGTAAACTACAAACTCTTTGTATGGGCTGATGCAGTAAAGAAAAGCTATGTGGTGAGCGATGTGATGAAATGTATCTACGAGACACTGAACGAGCACGACATCTCGATACCGTTCCCACAGAGAGATATACATATTATTAATAGTTAAGTATAAGAAATCGTTGATAAAAAGGATATTATGAAGAAGCCAATATTCATTGCAGGACCATGCGTCATTGAGTCACAGGAACTGTTGAACATCGTTGCCGAGAAACTGGTTGACATTAACCAGAAGCTGGGTGTAGATATCATTTTCAAATCATCGTTCGACAAAGCAAACCGCACATCCATCCATTCGTTCCGAGGCCCTGGTTTGGAGCGCGGCCTGCAAATGCTTGCAAGTATTAAAGAGAAATACGGACTTCGCATTTTAACAGATATCCACGAGAGTCATCAGGCCCAGGCTGCCGGTGAAGTATGTGACATACTGCAGATTCCTGCTTTCCTCTGCCGACAGACTGATTTACTGGTATCCGCCGCTCAAACCGGCCGCATTGTGAATATTAAGAAAGCGCAATTCCTCTCAGGCGCAGACATGAAATACCCTGTTGAGAAAGCTATCGAGGCTGGTGCAAAGGAAGTATGGCTCACAGAGCGTGGCAACAGTTTCGGCTATAATAACCTAGTAGTTGATTTCCGCAATATTCCCGACATGTTGGAGATTGTTCCTACCGTAATCATGGATTGTACGCATAGCGTGCAACGACCTGGAGCTGGAGGAGGAAAAACTTCAGGCGACCGACGTTTTGTTCCTGCCATGGCCAAGGCCGCTAAAGCATTTGGAGCAACGGGCTTTTTCTTCGAAGTACACCCAAATCCTGATAAAGGCCTCAGCGATGGTCCCAATATGTTGCCTCTGAGCAAACTGGAAGGGCTCATTAGAGAATTAATGATCGATGATTAATACCGTGTAAATAGTGATTAGATATGGAGAAGACCATTCGAGAATACGCCATACAAGCAATCAGAGATGAGGCAAAGGCCGTGCTCGACCTCATTCCACAAATAGATTTCGATGCCTTCGAACAGGCTGTGGATCTGATGTTCCACTGTAAGGGGAAGGTAATCGTCACTGGTGTTGGTAAAAGTGGACATATTGGTGAGAAAATTGCTGCAACGTTATCTAGCACAGGTACGCCATCGTTTTTCACCAATCCCCTTGATGTTTTTCATGGTGACTTGGGCGTTATGACCCACGATGACGTTGTTTTGGCCATCAGCAACTCTGGACAAACAGACGAACTGCTCCGTTTTATTCCAATGGTCCTTCATATGAATATTCCCATTATTGGCATGACAGGGAATTCCCAGTCGTTATTGGCAAAATACTCAAAGGTCCATATTAATGTGAGGGTTGAGAAAGAAGCATGTCCACTGAATCTTGCCCCAACAAGTTCGACAACAGCCCAATTGGTAATGGGCGATGCATTGGCCATAGCGCTGATGGAAAAACGGAATTTCCGCCCACAAGACTTTGCACAGTTTCACCCTGGTGGCGAATTGGGCAAACGACTTCTTACCACAGCACAAGACGTCATGCGCTCGGACGAACTACCCATCATTCCTGCAGACATGCATTTAGGAGAAGCTATCATACATGTCAGCAAAGGGAAATTGGGACTTGGTGTTTCGCTTGAAAACAATCAGGTGAGTGGACTGATAACCGACGGAGACATCCGCCGCGCCATGGAAAAATGGCAGGCACAGTTCTTTAACCACACCGTGAGTGACATCATGACGCGCAAGCCTAAATGTGTCCTGCCAAACACGAAAATCACAGAGATCCAAAGAATCATGCAACGCTATAAGATTCACACCGTTCTAGTTGTCGACCAAATGAATCATCTTCTGGGTGTGGTCGACCATTATTCCTGCATGGTGTAAGCATTGATAGCCAGAGAAGATATAACATTTATGATTAGCACATACGGATGGAAAATGGTTTATAAGAGAGCAATCTTATCTGTCTCTTTCTGCATTTCATTCCTTGCTTCATTAGCTCAAACCTCCGATTCGCTGATTGTCAGCTTGCTTCGAGAGGAAGGCGTTTCGTTTTCTCACGACAATAGAGTTACGCTCCTCATGAGCGGTCAGGAGAAATTCGACGATATGTTCGAGGCGATTCGGCAAGCACGTTCGTCCATCCATCTCGAGTATTTTAACTTCCGTAACGACTCCATTGCGCGACAGTTGTTTTTATTATTAGAAGACAAACGAGCAGAGGGTGTTGAGGTACGTGCTCTCTTCGACGGTTTTGGCAACGACTCCAACAATCAGCCATTAAAGAAAAAGCATCTGAAAGCAATTCGCGATAAAGGAATCCAAATCTACGAATTTGACCCATTGCGATTCCCGTGGATTAACCATGTGTTCTCTCGTGACCACCGCAAAATCGTTGTCATAGACGGGCAAATTGCATATACAGGAGGCATGAATGTGGCAGATTATTATATTAATGGCACAGAACAAGTTGGTTCATGGCGCGACATGCACTGCCGAATAGAAGGCTCAGAGGTTAACGAACTACAACGTATTTTTGCACGCATCTGGAAGAAAGTGGCAAAAGAAGAACTCATAGACCCAAAGTATTACCAAGGGACAATTGACAGTATTCCTTTTGTTAATCTCAAGCCCGACACGACTATTACAGCTGGGCGCAAGATGGTGGGAATCATCAACCGTGAGCCCAGGATATCAAACAAGATTATCAGAAAATTCTATGTTGATGCCATTAATGTTGCGCGCGACAGCATCAAACTCATTAATCCCTACCTCACGCTGAACCATCAGTTGAAAAAAGCGATGCGAAAGGCCATTAAGCGAGGTGTTAAGTTTGAGATTATGGTGTCTCAGAAAAGCGATATCCCACTAACGCCAGACTGCATGTTCTATAATGTACATCGTCTGATGAAACATGGTGCTGATATATGGATATACAAGCCAGGGTTCCATCATACGAAAATCATCATGGTTGATGGAAAATTTTGCACTGTTGGTAGCGCCAATCTGAATTCACGTAGTTTGCGATGGGACTATGAAGAAAATGCCGTCATCATTGACCCCCATACCACACTAGAACTGATACAAATGTTTGAACGCGATAAAAACAACTCATTCTATCTAACCCAAAAGTCGTGGGATCAATGGCGCTCTCCTTGGAAGAAATTCGTTGGATGGTTTGCCCATCTTCTTGCACCGTTTTTATAAACAAAAGCTAAGGAGTCAACAAATCGTTCATCAAATCCATGTCTATCTTTCTGATTCCATTTTGAATGAGGAAATCGGCATCGTGCTCAAAGTCTGTACTGATGTTATAGCCATCATTATTCAACAGCTTCAAATAATCTTTAAAAAGTTCTGCAGCTTTCATAATATCACCTGACAACCACTCGCAATAGCCTGCATTCAAACTGTCTGCTGGCTGTGCTTGGACATTATTCCTTAGTTGCGCATACAACTCACGCGCCTGATCCAGCTTAGCTTGAGCCATCAGCCCCCATGCCTTTACGCGCTTGACATTCACATCATCAGGAGCGTCGTAATCCAATTTGTAGATGATTCTCATGGCTTCATCTATTACTCCAAGCTTTAATAGAGCAGCACTATAATTCAATTCATAGTTTTTCTTACCGGGTTGCAACTCTACTAAATGACTATAACACTGGGCAGCCCTGTCATAGTCACCTAAAAAGAACCTAAGTCGGGCTAGATTCTTCAGGGCACGTAAGTTATCCTTATCCAAAGCCAGAACAAGCTCATAGTTCAAACAGGCCACTTCTTCCTTCGATAGATATTCGTTTCTAACTGCCTTCAGCAACAAAAATTGTAAGTCCATATCCAGCCCTTCAGGCGTTGAATGAACAGAGTCCATTTCAAAATTAGAAATGACCGCATCCAATTCTTCCATGCGTTGGTGCTTCAACAAGAAATTACCTAACTCAACCACATATTTACATAAAGGAGAATCATGTAACAAAGGCTCAGCAAAGAACACACAACGTCGGCCTTGATGATAATTCCCTGTCCTTTCAAACGGATTAGCCATCTCGCTTCTTCTTGGGAAAAGACGGAAGAACCGATAAAGATCCTGTAAATACATCCTGCGTATATATGCAGGCGTTAACATGTCTTCTTTCGGCATAACGGGTCCTAGGGCATCGGCCGTACCGAGCATTTCTTTAATATTTGCCGGTAGCCTGTCAATAACTGTAGAAATCGCTAAGGCGAAAGAGTATTTATCACTATCGCAAAACGGCCCATTAGCCACGATAGTATCCATCAAGCCCGTTTCTTTAAGTTTATCGGTAATAATGTTGAGTGCTGGGTTCTCCTTATAGAAAGGAGTCAACCAGTTTGCAATATCACGGAAGAAAGGAAAAGTCTTCATCATCGAGAAACCGCCAAAGTAGATGTCCGACCCGGCCTTCTGCATGTCCATCATTCGCTCTACTGTATTCTCCATCTCTTCCATGGCTTGGTCTGCAGCACCAGGATTCAGAATATCCTCCATGGGATCATCCTCTTTCTCTATGATGCCAAAACGCGTAATCTCAAAACTATTGTTGCGTAAGAGAGTGGGCATGATGTCTTTCTGAATCGTACGGTTGTCTTCATCTGCATTCAGACAATATACAACTTGCATTTGCAACTCCAACAATTCACGGCACACCCGATCATCTTCAAGCAAAGAAGACAATAGACTTTTTTCCTCTCCAAAGAAATCTGCATCTGCATTCATTGAGAAGGCGATAGCTACTAATGAACGTTCACGAACATATACATCGGAAGTCTGCTGATACACATGAACCAATGTACGGAACTTCAGCACATCAAACTGCTTCATCGTGGCAAGAGTCAATGCGCTGACCATTAGTTGTACATCGCGCGACTCTATGGTTGGCGACAGGAACAACTCTTCATAGAAACCAGCCTCAACTTCATTCCACTGATATGAAAGCCATAGCTTACGGAATAAGACAGACATAAACTCTGAATGTCGCTTATTCAGATCGCGTTCTTTTCCCAACCTGTCATTGTCATCATTGAGACTCAGCATTGCCTCCTCGGTGACATAATTCTCAAGCGAATAACGAATGAGATCATGCTCCCAGTGCTTTCGAGAAATCATAGCATAGGCTTCACTATAAAAAGCATTCTTACGGAAATCTTCTGCCTGAATGGTATCCATTTCCAATATATAGAGTTTATGGATTAAAGATTGGTACATCTGCTCCCGTTTATCATCCTTAAAGCCACGATACATAAAATCGAGCATCAGCTGATAGTCTTCTTCTATCTTTTGCAGACGCTCGGCTGCTCTCACTTCAGGATAGTCAGCAGCATATTGTCTCATCACATGGATGGCATCCTTTAGCCGGTGTTTTCTCAATAATTCCTTCACATCTGTTGCCATGACAAATACCTTCAAAATTATAAACTCTTATTCTGAATCCACGCTACAAAAATCTCTTTGCACGATCAATATCTTTCTGACGGGGCGTTTGGGCATGTTCAAACTTCAACTTTGGAAGTGCTTGATACGTTTTATCATCCATCTGGATATATTTCATCATAATATCCTTATATCGTTCCCATCCGTTCATGTTCAATGAGTCACATGCCATATTATATGCTTTTACAAATGCATCGAGCTGCTTCTTTCTATTCTGATCACTCATCACTCGCTCACGCATAACGATTGCTCCCATTCTAAGATCAATCTTTCGTGTGTCCATCAACACAGGGTTTTTGTACAGGCGAGCAGTCGTTGCTTGCGGCTCGGTCATCAACATGGCATCCATTTCATTATTCTGTAACATTGACAATCTAACATAGACGTCGTTAATCGGCACACGAAATACATCTGTCTGCTTTAATTTGACACTATCTACGCACATTTGCGCGAGCATATCTGTTACCGAATGGTTCGTCATTGCAACCATCTTATCAGTTAGTTGCCTCAACTCCTTTATTCGTGACTTACGGTTAGTAATAAATTGCCAATAGGTATTCGTGGCCGTTACATAATACAATGGTGTGCCACGTTTCATCATCCGTTCGGCCCTAACCAAATCAGTGAAACCTGCTTCCAATTTACCCTTTTCCAACCGGTCTTGTATGTCTAGATGAGCGGTAAACAACTTGGGGCGGATGTCAACACCAAGAGTATCGAACAAGTGGTGCTCTTTTGCCAGGAAAACGGGCATACAGTCAAGCGTAGGGGTAACACCCACTTTTAGAGCAGCAGAGTCAGCCTTGGCCAATCGAATCTGCTCTGCCCTAGTAATCCGCCTTTTCTCCTCATAGCTTTCGCCACAGGCAGCCAGCAAAAGAACACCTATTATATATATGAAAAGATTTCTCATCGTTTTAATTCTATTAAGAAAGGGCTACCCAGCGTTGCAGTAACGAGAGTCGCCCTTCAAAGTTTACAAAAAATTAATGTGCGATATTAGTCAAAATCACGATGCAAAAGTACAAAATATTTTCTTTGTTACAAAATATTTTTGTACTTTTGTGGCATGGCAAAAGATAAAATAGCATATGTATGCTCTCATTGCGGGCAGGAAAGTGCCAAATGGATTGGCAAATGTCCTAGTTGCGGACAGTGGAACACATTTAAGGAGATTCGTATCTCCAACGATACTGGAAGCATGGCTGCTAAATCGGCAGCCTCTCATGTGCGTTCCAGCCTTGGCAATAAAAACACCCCACAATTACTAAAGGACATCTCAACACATGACGAGCCACGTATCGACATGCACGACGACGAGCTCAACCGTGTCTTAGGAGGCGGACTAGTACCAGGAAGCATTGTCCTCATGGGTGGTGAACCTGGCATCGGGAAAAGTACACTTACCCTGCAAACCGTGCTTCACATGCACGAGCGTCGCATTCTCTATGTCAGTGGCGAAGAAAGCGCCCATCAACTAAAAATGAGGGCAGAAAGAATTCTCGGACAAGTTTCTCATGGAAATATGCGAAACCACAGTGTTGATGAATCCCAAGATGACCAGTTAGGAACGAGGAGCCATCTTCCTTCTGAACTGATATCAGATTCCTCAGAACAAGACCATCTGCTCATCCTATGTGAGACCTCACTAGAGAATATCTTCAACCAAATAAAAGAAGTGAGACCAGAGCTGGTAGTCATCGACTCCATTCAGACCATCTCCACTGAGGATGTCGATAGTTCGCCCGGCAGCATCACACAGGTGCGTGAATGCGCTGCAGCCCTGCTCCGCTTTGCCAAGTCCAGTGGAATACCAGTCATTCTTATCGGACATATTAACAAAGAGGGCACTTTGGCTGGCCCAAAAATACTTGAGCACATTGTCGATACAGTCATCCAGTTCGAAGGCGACCAGCATCACATGTACCGCATCTTGCGTTCCATTAAAAACCGATTTGGTTCTACCTCAGAATTAGGCATTTATGAGATGAGACAAACAGGCCTCCGACAAGTGAGCAACCCATCTGAGCTACTGCTCACTCAAGACCACGACGGTCTTTCGGGCATTGCCATCAGTTCGGCCATTGAAGGGGTCCGCCCTTTCCTTGTTGAAACACAAGCATTAGTGAGTACTGCTGCCTATGGAACTCCTCAGCGCTCAGCGACAGGTTTCGACCAAAGACGTCTGAACATGCTTCTGGCCGTGCTGGAGAAGCGTGTGGGTTTCAAACTCATTCAAAAAGACGTGTTCATCAACATAGCCGGAGGACTGCGTGTTACCGACTTGGCCATGGACCTCTCTGTTATAGCAGCAGTACTCTCCTCTAATGTCGATACGCCTATCGAGAATGGATGGTGCATGGCTGGCGAAGTGGGACTATCTGGTGAGGTAAGACCTATCAACCGCATGGAGCAACGCATTGCAGAGGCTGAAAAGCTTGGATTCAAACATATGATTATCCCGAATTTTAATTTGACGGGTATCAATCCCTCTAAATACAAAATAGAACTCCATCCCGTTCGAAAGGTTGAGGAAGCCCTTAGGGCTCTCTTCGGATAACTCTGCCATTTTTGAACTCATTACATAATCATCGCAAATTAAAACAAATCTCCAACATGAAAAAAACTCTTTTATCTCTAACCATCTCGCTGTTATCGCTGACAGCCGTAGCACAAACTTCCGTTTATTCGTTCAGTGCCATCGACAACGAGGGCAAAACAATATCACTGAATGAGTATCGTGGAAAAGTCCTGCTCATTGTTAATACCGCCACAAGGTGTGGTTTCACCCCTCAATACAAAGAATTGGAAGATCTTTACAAGCAATACCATACAGACGGACTTGAAATCTTGGATTTTCCTTGTAATCAGTTTGGGCAGCAGGCACCCGGTACAATTCAAGAGATTCACCAGTTCTGCACAGCAAACTTCGATATTCAGTTCCCGCAGTTCGATAAGATTGACGTCAATGGCCCTAACGCCACCCCACTCTACTCATGGCTGAAATCGCAAAAGGGGTTCCAAGGTTTTGGCGATTCCGATATGGGACGACGAATGGATGGTATGATGCGCAAACGGGATGCTAACTACGACCAGAATGCCGACATCAAGTGGAACTTTACAAAATTTCTCATCAACCGTGAGGGTCAAGTAGTTGCACGTTTCGAGCCAACGACTAACATGTCTGAGGTAGAAAAGGCTGTCAAGAAAGAACTTCTCTGCAACGATGTTATTCGTACTATTATGGACCGACGCTCTATCCGCAAATATCTCGACAAGGCTGTTGAACACGAGAAACTTGAGTTGCTTGCTCAATGCGGCATCAATGCGCCTAGTGGAATGAACCGTCAACCGTGGGTAGTGTGCGTTATTGAGAACGCACAATGGATAGCTGCCGTTACCGAGATTTACAAACGTACAAATGCAGAAAGGGTGAAGCGTGACCCTGAATTCAAAAACATGTTCCGCAATGCACCTAATGTGATTGCCATTTGCACTCCAAAAGGCGTAAGTAGCGTAGATGCAGGTATGTTAGGCGAAAATATCATGCTGGCAGCTCACTCATTGGGTTTGGGGACCTGCTGTCTGGGTGGGCCTGTACGTTTTCTCAACAGTAATGCTGAATGCAAACCCTATCTGCAACAGCTGAATATACCCGAAGGCTTCGCCATCAATTTCATGATTGCAGTCGGCTATCCTGATGAAACTCCAGAAGCCAAGCCACGTGATCCCGCAAAAATCAACTACATGAAGTAGTCGGAGTATTGTCATACCCCGAGAAAACAGAAAGACTTCAGAACTTATTGAGAATACGGTCGAGGACCCAATTGACAGGGGTTGCTGAGACACTAGTGCAAGTGCATACACCAATGCCCTGCAAATCTTCTATGACTGAGCGGATGATAGGGAGTTGCACATAAGGCGGATTAGGCACCGTCAGCGTTTGCTCTTCTTGAGGTGTTATCAGGTGAATGGGCTCATAGCTGAATACCGAAAAAGATAGTGAGCCCTCATCACCGACGACATCTATACGATCTTCTTGAGCAGACTGATGCGATGCAAAACTCCACGAGCCACTGCCTATGAGACCATTCTCAAACTGGAAACAAGCACTCACGGTATCCTCGGCCTTATAGAGGCCACCACGGTTGGCACACAGGCCTTCAGCCCTGACAATAACACCAAAATAGAACTGTAGCAAGTCAAGCTGATGAGGAGCTAAGTCATAGAAATAGCCTCCACCGGCTATCTCAGGGCACACACGCCATGGTAGTTGTTTAACTTGACGGTCGGCAGGTCGTGCCGGACAAGAGAAACGTACTTGAACGTTTTGTATTTTTCCGAGTACACCGCTTTGAACGATGTCTCTTACACGCAGGAAATAGGGCAGATAGCGACGATAATAGGCCACGAAACATGGTACGCCAGTCTGTTCACTCACCCGGTTGACACGAGCACAATCCTCATAGTTAGATGCCAAAGGCTTCTCAACATAGACAGGCTTTCCTGCTTTCATCGCCATGATAGCATAAGTAGCATGACTAGAAGGTGGCGTGGCCACATAAATAGCATTGACATCTGGATCATCAATGAGTTTCTGAGCATCTGTATAATACTTTCTGATTCCATGACGCTCTGCATAAGAACGCGCATGGCGCTCATCACGACTCATGACAGCCCATATCTGTGAACCATCCACTTCATTGAATGCGGGTCCCGACTTGAGTTCGGTCACCTCACCACACCCGATAAATCCCCATTTAATATACTTCATGCTAAAAACACTGGTTTTGCTGGCAAATTTACAAAATAATTGAATACTGACCATTGATTATTGATAATAATTTTGTATTTTTGCGCAGTTTTCCAAGAAGTTAAAGATGACAACTCTGGTGAGCAGATAGTTCATGGGCGATGGAGTTGAGCTCTTAAACAAATAACACAAGAAAAAGAATGATGACTAAAGAATTGTTACAAGATACGAATAATGTTGTTAAGCAACGCAGCTCTGCAGCCTGCATCAAAGAAGGTTTCAGGTTCATCACCTCACATTTTCGCAGTCTGTTCCATTCGGCATGGGCGCCAGTTTTAGTGACAGCCCTGCTGATGACAGTCTATTTCCTGTTCTTCATTGAGATGATGGTCATCCCCATGCCTACTGACGTGAGTATTGGCACAATGGTAATTATGTATGTGAGCTATGTACTATACAGTTTATCTGGATTGTTGCTCACAGGCAGACTTTTTATGTTATTTAAAGAGTTTCGCGATACAGGGCGTGTACCCCGCCTGAAACTGACTAGCGGTTGGAGACAAACACTGATAATGGCAGGACGCGCCTTCATCTTTCAGATTTGGATAATTTTACTTGCATCACCAGGCACCCAATTGTTTTCTATAATTGGGCAATGGTTGCCCAAGCCTCAGTCTCTGACAGGCTTAGGTTTTATGACGGCCGGTTTGATTGTGGTAGCCATTATTGCATTCATCAGTTTGATCCCCCTCATGTACACCTTCTATAAATATGTACTCGATGGTGGCAGTTTTATGAAGATGGTAGGAAAGTCGTACGCCAGGGGCGCCCGCCATCGTGGAAAAATTGTTGCCGTAGGTATTCTCTCCGGTATACTGGTAGCAGTAATATTGGGATTCGTTTTGCTGCCGATGATGATTGTATCGGGCGCATTCACGCAGTCGGTCATTGGCATTCTGCAAGGCGACGAATCAGGAGTCCCCTCTTATTTCCCCTGGCTAATGCGCATTACCTATTTAGTGAGCATGATTGCGTCAGTCCTGGTTAGCATATACTGTTACAGTTCAATGCTTTACGTCTATGGTTCAATAGAAGCCCAGGAAAATGAGCGTGAGAACTATATTATCCAACAAGAAACTAACGAACAAACAACCACATGAAGCCACAACGCATCTTATTCATCGACCGCGACGGTACACTGATCGAGGAACCTGCTGATGAGCAAATAGATTCATTTGAAAAACTGAGATTTGCACCAGGTATGTTCAGCAATCTGGCTTTCATTCGCAAGAAACTGGATTTCCGCTTTGTGATGGTGAGCAATCAAGACGGCCTTGGCACTGACTCTTTTCCAGAAGAGACGTTCTGGCCAGTCCACAATTTCATCATGCAGTCGCTGAAGGGCGAGGGCATAGAGTTCGACGATGTGCTCATCGACCGTCATTTCCCTGCCGACAATCATCCCAACCGCAAACCAGGAACAGGAATGCTCGGCGCCTATATCGGCAATGAGGCATACGACCTTGCCGGTAGCTATGTCATCGGCGATAGAGATACTGACCGACAATTGGCAGATAACCTTGGATGCAAGGCTTTGATTTTGGGCAAGGACAACATGACTTGGGAGAAAATTGCCGAAATCTTGTTTGCAGGAGAGCGCACAGCAGAAATCACTCGCACAACCAACGAAACCAACATATACGTTAAAGTTGGCCTTGATGGCACTGGAAAATGCGACATCAGCACCGGATTGGGATTCTTCGACCACATGCTTGAGCAAATCGGACGACACGGAATGATCGACCTCACGGTGAAGACTCGAGGCGACCTCCACGTTGATGAGCACCACACCATCGAAGACACAGCCCTGGCACTTGGCGAGTGTCTGCTCAAAGCACTTGGCGACAAGCGTGGTATTGAACGCTACGGCTACTGTCTGCCGATGGACGACTGTCTATGCCAGGTGGCGCTCGACTTTGGCGGACGGCCATGGTTAGTTTGGGATGCAGACTTCAAGCGGGAGCACGTCGGTGACATGCCAACCGAGATGTTTCTGCATTTCTTTAAAAGTCTGAGCGATGCTGCCAAGATGAATCTCAACATCAAAGCTGAGGGTACCAACGAGCATCATAAAATTGAAGGAATCTTCAAGTCGCTGGCCAGAGCACTGCGAATGGCAGTAAAAAGAGATATCTTTCACTACGAATTGCCATCCACAAAAGGAACGCTATAAGTAGTGACACAAAGTGAGATATAGGAAATAATCTTGAATTACCTGTATCTCACCACCTTCTTCTTCGCGTCGTGTACGTACACAATTTTTTTTTTTTGATAATAATGATGGCCGTATGATATTTTTTTCATATCTTTGCAAGAAGGAAAAAACAAAATAATAATAATCTAACAAAACACATCATGACAATTACAATGATTATTCAGCTGCTCATCGTATTGGGCGCTTTGTGGGTGGGGTCCAGATATGGAAGTCTTGCCCTTGGTGCGATTTCGGGTATCGGACTCGCAATTCTTGTTTTTGGCTTCAGCCTGAAGCCAGGCACACCGCCGACTGATGTAATCTATATCATCATTGCCGCAGTAACCTGCGCTGGTATTATGCAGGCGTCAGGTGGTATGGACTGGCTCATCCAGATAGCAGAGAAACTGCTTCGCAAGCATCCCGACCGCATCACATTCCTCGCACCATTATGCACCTTCTTCCTCACCGTACTGGTTGGAACTGGTCACGTTGTTTACACCCTGATGCCTATCATCTGCGACATCGCTCTGAAGAAAGGTATCCGCCCGGAGCGTCCTTGTGGCGTAGCGTCTGTTGCTTCCCAGGTAGGTATTACCTGCTCTCCTATCGCAGCTGCTGTGGTTGCTTTTGTCACTATTTCAAATGAGAATGGTTTCGACATCACCATCCCACAGGTTCTGGCAGTTTCTATTCCTGCATGCATTATCGGTCTGATGGCAGCTGCAGCTGCCTCCTACCGTCGTGGCCTCGACCTTGACAAAGACCCCAAGTTCCAAGCCCGCCTGAAGGATCCCATTCAATATGAGTATATCTATGGTAATTCAGCCACTACGCTCGACAAGAAAATCGACAAGAATGCCAAGATGGCTGTCTATATCTTCATGGCTGCTCTGATTATCATTGTAGGCTTCGCTTTCACCCAACTATTCGAAACCACTAACGCTGAGGGCGAGACAGTCAGCATCGCAAAATATATGGGATTCCCCAAGATGAATCTTATCATTCAGATTATCATGCTTACAGCTGCTGCTCTGATGATCATCTTCTGCAAGGCACAACCCAAGAGAGCCGTTGCTGGCGCAGTTTGGCAGAGTGGCATGGTGGCAGTCGTAGCCATCTTTGGTATTGCATGGCTGGCCGACACATATTTTGCAAACTATATGGACGAGATGAAACTCATGCTGGCCGACACTGTGAAAGAATACCCATGGAGCATTGCCTTCGTGTTCTTCCTCGTCAGCGTGCTCATCAACTCGCAGGGTGCCGTTGTTGTGGCTATGCTCCCCTTGGCCTACACGTTGGAAATACCAGGACCAGTGCTTCTTGGCGTGCTGCCAAGCGTCTACGGATACTTCTTTATTCCTAACTATCCTTCTGATATTGCCACCGTGAACTTCGACCGAAGCGGTACCACCGTCATCGGTAAATACCTGCTCAACCACTCGTTCATGATGCCTGGTCTCATTAGTGTGATAACTTCGACCATTGTGGCCTATCTTCTCACACAGATCTTCTATTAAAACGCTATTATTTCATCGGGACTACTCACAAAGTCTGTAGCCCCATGACACTGAAGAAAACCTTTATCGCGGAATCCCCAAAGCACACTGATGCAGGGGATTCCGCTGTTTTTTGCAGTCTCTATATCCACATCGCTGTCACCCACATAAACCGTATCATCCACTTGGGCATGCAATTGCCGCATTGCCTCGAGCACCGTATCGGGAGACGGCTTCTTCCGAATTCCCTTTGCTTCATTCTCACCTATAGCTACTTCTATAAGGTCGCCAAAGAAATGACGACAGAGATCAGCTGTTGCTGCATAGAACTTATTACTCACCACGGCCGTGCGAGCACCCCTGTCCCTCAGTTGCCGCAGCATGTCCATGATGCCTTCATAGGGTTTCGTGCGGTCCATACTATGCTCCATATAGTGCTTGCGGAAATCATCCAGCACCAGTTCAGTCAACTCATTGGGAGTGTTTTGTGGCACGGCCCGCTCTATGAGACGCCTCACACCGTTGCCTACAAACATACGAATATGATCGATAGGATGCTCGGGCATATCATGCAACCGTAATGCATAATTCGTACTGCAAGCCAAGTCGGCTAGTGTGTCGAGAAGCGTTCCATCGAGATCGAAAATATAGTTTTGATATCTTTTCATAGCTTGCAAAGTTACTTCTTTTAGCCGTAAGAAACGAACTTTTTCATAAGATTAACGCATTAATCCAGAAGAAAATGATTACCTTTGCATCCGAAAAGATAATATAAGAATAAGAAATGAACAAGAAACTAAGAAACAGATATCTCATCCCTGCACTTCTGTGCGGCTTGGTAGTTTTAGGTCTGCTTTACTACTATTTCCTCTCTGAGCTTACTGCCAAAGATCAAACCGAATACGTCTACATCGACACCGACGACACCATCGACTCTGTCTTTGTAAAGGTAGGCGAGATTGCCAACACCCATGGAAATACGGGCTTCCGGACTCTTATGCGGCACTTAGATTATGCAGATCACATTCGCACAGGCCGATACGCTATTGCCCCGGGCGAGAGCGCTTTCACCATTTGCCGCCGTATCAAGAATGGCATTCAGTCGCCTGTTCAGCTGACTATTCCTTCTGTGCGTACCATGGACAAATTGGCAGGCTATCTGGGAAAGAAACTGATGGTCGACAGCACTTCTGTTTACGAGGCACTGACCGACCAGAGTGTCTGCAAGCAATACGGCTATGATACCACTACCATCGCATGTATGTTCATACCCAATACCTATGAATTGTATTGGAACCTGCCGCTCGAGAAACTGATGGAGCGCATGCAGAAAGAAAGCAAAGATTTCTGGAATGCCGACCGAATGCAGAAAGCTTCGCAAATGGGACTTCTGCCCACGCAGGTAATGACTCTCGCCAGCATTATTGATGAAGAAACGGCCAACAACGCTGAGAAACCGATGATTGCCGGTATGTATTACAACCGCCTGAAAACCGGTATGCCTCTCCAGGCCGACCCTACCATTAAGTTTGCCCTCAAACGGTTTGAGCTCAAGCGCATCTGGAACAACCTTTTGTTCGTGGACAGCCCGTACAACACCTATAGAAACACAGGACTTCCCCCCGGACCGATTCGCATACCCAGCGTTACGGCCATAGACGCTGTGCTCAACTATGTTCACCACGACTATCTCTACATGTGTGCCAAAGAGGATTTCAGCGGTACTCACAATTTTGCCCGCACTTATGCCGAGCATTTGCAAAATGCCGCAAATTATAGCAAGGCATTAAACGAGCGGGGCATTAAGTAACAATCTAGTTGAAGAAGGCAGTTTGAAAACCAAGATATTCATTATATTGTTCATCAAACTATTCTTCGCCACCGCCATCATGGCCGAAGACTCTATACCCAATCAACCGCGCAAACCGTGGCTGAAGCGAGTGATTGCGGACTTGTACGAAATAGTAAAGGATTTCGACCGTACCGACACCAACTACATAGAGTCGCAGAAATACAACTATACGGTCATGTTACAGGGCACGCACACCTATGAGCGCTACACCCTGAGTAGTCGGTCGGGGCAGGAAATCACTTTTGCCCCCAGTCCTACCATCAAACTTGGCCCGTACGTGGGATGGCGATGGATTTTCTTTGGCTATCAAGTTGACCTCAATCATCTTCACCACAAAACCCGCACCGAGTTCGACCTCTCTATCTACAGTTCTCTTATTGGCGTCGACCTCTTCTATAGGAAGACTGGTAGCGAGTATCGTATCAAATCGGCCCACATCGGAAAAAGCAGTTACACGCGACAGTTGGAGGGCATCCCCTTTAATGGGATACAGGTAGGCATTAGCGGACTCAACATTTACTATATTCTGAATCATCGCCGTTTCTCCTACCCTGCCGCTTTCAGCCAAAGCACTATCCAAAGGCACAGCGCCGGCTCGCCACTCATTGGCATCGGCTACACCCACCATCATATCAAACTTGACCACGACAGGCTTCGCGACATCATCGACCAGAACACCAACCACGAAGTGCAGCTCGATGAGAGTTTCAATTTCAACGAAGTCAACTATACCGACTTTTCGGTCAGCGGCGGCTACGGCTACAACTATGCCTTTGCACACAACTGGCTGTTCGCAGCATCGCTCTCTGCAGCCATCGGGTACAAACGGGCCAAAGGAGAGTCCGACGAGAGCATGCGTGACATATTCCAGTTTAAAAACTTCAACATCGACGGCATCGGACGTTTCGGTCTGGTTTACAACAACATGCGGTGGTATGCTGGCGCCAGTGCGATTCTCCACACATACAACTACCAAAAGAGCCAGTTCAGTACCAACAATACGTTTGGCAATTTCAATATCTATACAGGCTATAATTTCGGTACCAGACACCGTCACCATAAACACAAAAAGAAAAAATGAACAGATTCTTCCTCATCCTTATTATCACCGCGCTTTCGCTGCTCTGCCCAGCCACCACTAGAGCTTTAACACCACAATACCAGCGTGCCGACAGCATAAAAGTGGTCACATTGCTGGACAAGGCTGCCAAGCAACCGGCAGGCACTAACTTTATGATTTATTTTGCGCGCCAGCTGCGAGGCATTCCCTACGTAGCCCATACGCTCGAGGTAAATCCCACCGAACGTCTTGTGGTCAACCTAAGACAGTTGGATTGCACCACCTACGTCGAGAATGTCTGCGCGCTTACCCTTTGCATGCAGCAAAAGCAATACACGTTTGACAATTTCTGCCGCAATCTGCAAACTCTTCGCTATCGTGACGGCCGTATCGACGGCTACGCATCGCGACTGCACTACTTCACCCAGTGGATAGAAGACAACACCCGACTAGGCATTGTTAAAGAGACACAATCTGACCGGGCACCATTCAATGCCACCCAGACCATCGACGTCTACTATATGAGTAAGAATCCTAACAGTTATAAAATGCTTCGCGGCCAAGACTCGCTCATCAAGGTCATTGCCCAGCAAGAAAAAGAAATCAATGGACGGCAATACCGCTACATCACCAAGACAGCTATATATAATAATAAGGTGACACGTCGCACCATTGCCGACGGTGACATCATCGCTATTCTTACTCGCATACCAGGCCTCGACACCTCGCACATCGGCATCGCCGTATGGCATGCAGACGGTCTGCACCTGCTCAATGCATCGCAAATTCACAAAAAAGTGGTGGAAGAGCCAATGACCCTGCGAAAATACATGTCGAAGCATCCCAAGCAAACAGGCATCAGAATCATCAAAATGAAGAGTAAGAAATAAGGCTTTGTACCCCTTTTCATGCGTTTTTACTAGTGGTTTGTGGAAAGAATACACTTTTTTCCAAAAAAAATGCTGAAAAGTTTGGTGGTTACAAATAAAAGCTATACCTTTGCACTCGCAATTGAGAAAGCGGTACAAACAACCGCAAAACAATGCACCCGTAGCTCAGTTGGTAGAGCACCTGACTCTTAATCAGGGTGTCCAGGGTTCGAGCCCCTGCGGGTGTACAAAGAGAGAGGTTTTCCTCTCTCTTTTTTTGTGACTCCAGCTTGTCTAATCATCAACTTTGGCTGGCTAATCGGCACCTCTTGCTTTCTAAAGAGCAACTCCAGCTTTCCAAAGGGCAACTCTAGCTTGCCAAAGAGCAACTCTAGCCTTCTAAAGAGCATCTCCAGCAGGCCAATCGGCATCATTACGACGATCATCACCATCATTTCATCCGCATAGGTTTACATCGAAGGAATGGTAAATGACAATAGAAATTCCCTAGAAACAGCACTTGGAAAAGAGGTATATTCAAGCATGTGAGATACAACAAAAAAAGAATGATGGGAATGATTCACATCATTCCCATCACATTCCTGAATTCAATCTGACATAATTATCTAACTTAAATTATCTGTTTGTGATTACTATTGCTAACCTAATAATCCAAGGAATACTAATGGTATATATTGCATTTTGTTTTTGTGTTTTTATTTTGACGCAAAAAGAGAATGAAAGTTTAATGATAATCCAAAAAAAATTGTATCTTTGCAACAAATTAACATTTCATATGAAGAAAATCTTTCTTTTGATATCGCTGACTGTTATGTTGTTTTTCTCGTGCGGTAACAAAGAGAAAAGCGGACAGGAGCAGACGCAGGTGATCGACACCATTCCAATGATGATCATGCAGATACGGAAATGCTCAAAGCTCTACACGGCCGAGTATCATGTTCACAAGATAGTCACCCACACCGACCAACTGAAGCTGAAGGGAAGCATCCTGCAACAGGTGTTCAACATTCAGCTGCCCATTGGCGACCGCAAAGTGGCTATCCCCATGAATGCCACGCTGAAAGCATCGGTTGACTTCAGCCAGTTCTCCTCATCCAACATCCGGCGCAACGGCCAGAAGATAGAGATTATCCTTCCTGACCCCGAGGTGGCAATGACCAGCAGCCGGATAGACCATGAGAACGTGAAGAAACATGTCTCCATCCTGCGCAGCAATTTCACCGATGCTGAAATGACCAATCTCGAGAAGCAAGGACGTGCTGCCATCCTGAACAGCGTCCCGAAAATGGGCATCATCGAGATGGCTAAAGATAATGCTGCCCGCACCATCATTCCTATGGTGGTTCAAATGGGATTCAAGGAGGAGGATATCACCATCACCTTCCGCAAACAGTTCACCACGTCCGACCTGCCTCGCCTGTTGGACATGGGAACAGTTGAGAAACTGAAAAACTAACATTGTGATATGCAAGCAAACAAAACGGAGATGCCTATTCCTAAGGCACAAAGCACAAAAACAATGGAAGAAAAGAAAAGAACGAACAAAAACAGAGTTAGGCAAATCAGCGAATGGTTGTTGCTGACCATTCTGGCCGTGGTGGTGCTGGTCATCATCCTGGCTGCCATCGCTGTATATAAAGTGACTCAAACGTCGGTAGGTGTGGACGTTGATAATAAGATAGAATTAACACCTACCCAGATTACATCAATGGAGGCTATCGGCGAGTGGGAGTTTCTGTCCATCAGCGACGAGGAAATGGTCGACACCGTTCGTCGAGGATTCTTCAGCGACGACGAACTGGTACGTATCTACTACGGCACTCTGCGCCTGGGCATCGATATGCACAAGATGGAGCCGGGATGGATTGAGCAGAAAGGCGACTCTATTATTGTTAAGCTTCCGCCCATCGGATTGCTGGACACCGACTTCATCGACGAGGCACGCACACAATCGTTCTTCCAAAGTGGGTCGTGGAGTGAGAAGGACCTGGCAACCCTCTACAAACGGGCCTACTACAACATGAAAAAACGCTGCATGACCCCTGAGAACCTGAGAAGTGCAGAGGACAATGCCGTCACTCAGTTCCACCAGCTGCTGCGCACCATGGGATTCAAGAATGTCATCGTGAGAATAGGCAATACGCCTGAGAAGAACGGAACAAGCTTGAAAACCAGCAGATAATCTTCATTTGCCATCATCTAATAAGCATAAGAACAATGAATCAAATACTATCCGACATCAGTGGTTTCCTGTGGGGATGGCCCATGATTATCCTTCTTCTAGGCACACACATCTACCTGACCATCCGCCTTCGGTTTCCCCAGCGCAAGATATTTACAGCCATCCGTCTCTCTTTCCAACGCGACCATGGCGCCACAGGCGACGTGAGTCAGTTTGGTGCGTTGGCCACGGCATTGGCTGCCACCATCGGCACTGGCAATATCATCGGTGTGGCAACTGCTGTCGCATTAGGCGGTCCTGGTGCCGTGTTGTGGTGCTGGCTGACGGGTGTATTTGGCATTTCCACCAAATATGCAGAAGGTCTGCTAGCCATCAAATACCGTGTGCAGACCCCGGAAGGCCGTATGCTCGGCGGTCCGATGTATGCATTGGAACGCGGATTAGGATGGAAATGGATGGCTATCTTATTCGCGCTCTTCACAGCCATTGCTGCCTTTGGCATCGGCAACACCGTACAGGCCAATGCCATTGCAACTCTGGCTTATGAAACCTATGGCATCTCACCTTATATCACTGGCATCGTCATCTGTCTGCTTGCAGGAGCTGTCATTCTCGGTGGTGTAAAGAGCATTGCGCGCGTATGCACCATGCTTGTTCCCTTCATGGCCATCTTCTATGTCGTGGGCTGCATCATCATTCTCATCATGAACGGGCAATATGTGTGGCCGGCCATCCGCCTAATCTGCGAGGCAGCCTTCACTCCCGAAGCAGCTGGTGGAGGATTCATTGGCACCACCGTGATGATGGCGGCCCGTTTTGGCATTGCTCGTGGTCTGTTCTCCAACGAGTCGGGTATGGGCTCAGCTCCCATTGTAGCAGCTGCCGCACAGACCCGCAACCCTGTACGTCAGGCCTTAGTATCGGCATCAGGCACCTTCTGGGACACCGTCATCATTTGTGCACTCACGGGTATTGTCATTGTGAGTAGTATCATTGCCTACCCAGACATCGACTACAGCAACGGAGCTGTACTCACGAAGATGGCATTCAGCAAGATTCCTTATGTGGGAGCACCCCTGCTGACCGTCGGTCTGCTCACCTTTGCCTTCTCTACGATTCTTGGCTGGAGTTATTATGGCGAACGGGCAGCTGAGTATCTGGGAGCACGCCAGACTGTCTATCGAGTTCTGTTTATCATTGCTCTTTTCATTGGCAGCGCCATCAGCCTCGACATTGTATGGAATATTGCCGACTGCATGAACGCCCTCATGGCCATTCCCAACCTGCTCTCCCTGCTCTTCCTGAGTGGTGTCATTGTCAGCGAGACTAAGAAATATCTATGGAACGACCGTCTGGACGAGCATGAACATCAAATTGAGGATTGAGAATTGAGAATTGAGGATTAAGGATTGAGCGTTACCCACAGATGACATCATATCTGTCAAGACCAAGAAATGTTGTCTTTACTGTTGAGGTTGTCTTTTAAACTGTATTTCCTTCAGCTTCTTTTGTCAATCATCTCGAATCCCTGGTATTTTACGGAGGGAAAGACAAAAAGCTGGTCGTCTATGCCACCACTTTTAAAGTTAGAGATTCTGATAGTTGTGTGGAAGATGCCCAACTTTATGCGCAGACTCTTGGGATGGCGCGTCTTCTTATCAATCATGGCCCTCACTTCTTTGATGCCCTTGGCACCGCGCTTGGCCTTCAGCGTAATGGCATACCCTTCTTTCGTGTCGGCGATGTGATAATGATAGTTATCGGCCTCGAAGGTAAACTTCGTCGCATACTTGTCGCGTTTATCATCATTGGCGGCAAAGACGGTCACCGTTTTCTTCTTTCGGTTGGCCAGCCAATAGTTCACTCCGTCACAATAAGCATTGTAACGCTCGTCAATAAACTTGCTTTTCTTTCCTTTATACCAGATTGTACCCTCGGTCTTGTAGACACCGATGATATTCACCGCATAGTGAAGTGTGGAGCCTTGCTCGCCAAACACCATATTGTAGGTTTGGTCGAACATCCGGCGGGCCTGCCGTTCGTTGGGTGTCTCAGCTATGGCGGATGTAACAGTAAAAGCCAATAGCAATAACAGCAGGAAACACTTTTTGATTACTTTTTTCATAATTGCTTGCAAAAGTACAAGTTTTTTTGCAAAAACCATTCCATTTAGTGGAAAAACAGCACGCAGAGGGTGCCAAAACAAGAAATCACAACAGTAACAAATCAGTAAAGAGACGAATAAAGGCGGAGAATGACTCCGCCTTTATCTGTTTTGATGGAATGAATTCCTTTTATTTTGCATAGAGAGCAACAATGGTCTCGTATTTCTCCTGCTTTCCAGAAGTCTGCTTGGGCTCCTCCACCTGCTTACCATACTCATAAGCCTGCTCAAGAGTCAGCTTGCCATCCTCGAAGTCCTTGCCAATACCACTGTCGAAGCTAGCATAACGGGCTTTCTTCATGGCAGGAAGCTCACTCTCCTCGAGAATAGCAGCAGCATTCTCCAAAGCGCGAGCCATAGCGTCCATACCGCTGATATGAGCAATGAAGAGGTCCTCCAGGTCGGTAGAGTTACGACGAATCTTAGCGTCGAAGTTGGTACCACCATTGCCGAGACCGCCATTGCGGATGATCTCCATCATAGCCTGCGTCAGCTCATAGTTGTCGATGGGGAACTGGTCGGTATCCCAGCCGTTTTGAGCATCACCACGGTTGGCGTCGATGCTGCCGAGCATACCAGCGTCAACTGCACAAGCCAACTCATGCTCGAAGGTATGACCGGCCAGTGTGGCATGGTTCACCTCGATATTCACCTTGAAGTCCTTATCCAGGTTGTGTGCACGGAGGAAGCCGATAACGGTCTCTGTATCAACATCATACTGGTGCTTAGAAGGCTCCATGGGCTTTGGCTCAATGAGGAAAGTGCCCTGGAATCCCTTGGCGCGAGCATAGTCGCGGGCCATGGTCAGCATGGTAGCCATATGCTCTTTCTCACGCTTCTGGTCGGTGTTGAGCAGGCTCATGTAGCCCTCGCGGCCGCCCCAGAACACATAGTTCTGACCGCCCAGTTTGATGGTAGCGTCGATAGCATTCTTAATTTGGACGATAGCACGGGCAACCACATCGAAATCGGGGTTGGTAGAGGCACCGTTTGCATAGCGCTTGTTGCCAAATACATTGGCAGTACCCCAGAGCAGTTTGATGTTGGGATACTCCTGCATCTTCACCTGAGCATAGTCGGTGATAGCCTTCATGCGAGCCTCATACTCGGCGATAGTAGCACCCTCGTCAACGAGGTCAATATCATGGAAGCAGAAATACTCGATACCGAGCTTGTCCATGATCTCGAAACCAGCGTCCATCTTGTCTTTGGCGCGCTGAACAGCATCCTCGGCCTTGTCCCACTCGTAAGAACGAGTCTGACCACCAAACTGGTCAGCACTAGCGCCACCCAGAGTGTGCCACCAAGCCATGGCGAACTTCAGCCAGTCTTTCATTTTCTTGCCCATGACCACCTTCTCAGGGTCATAGTAATGGAAAGCCATTACATTCTTACTGTCCTTTCCCTCGAAAGGAATTTTACCTGTAAACGGAAAATACTCTTTTGCCATAATACTTATTTATTTTTTAAAGTTATAATTGAAACTGTAATTTTTTACATCTTTTTGTTTAACTGCGAATGGTCTTCTCAAGCGTCTCCTTCCACATCGCATAAGCGCTGAGATACTCGTTACGCTTTTGCTCATCAGGAGTAATCACGGCCAATTTCTTCAGTGTAGCGAAAGCCTCGTTGCTATCCTTGTAAAGCCCACATCCAATGCCGGCACCCTTTGCAGCACCTACCGAGCCATCAGTCTCGTAGAGCTCGATAGTCGCTCCACTCACGCCAGCCAGTGTATTACGGAAGATATCACTCAGGAACATGTTTGCCTTTCCTGCATGAATCTTTTCGATATTCATACCCATCTGCTGCATGATTTCCATTCCATAGCAGAATGAGAAGACAATGCCTTCTTGAGCAGCTCTCATCAAATGGGCTTTCGAGTGTTTATTGAAGTTCACGCCATGGATAGAGCATCCGGTCTCGCGGTTCTCAAGCACGCGCTCAGCACCATTGCCAAACGGAATAATGGTTACACCATCACTGCCGATGGCCACATTCTCCATCATCACATTCATATCTGCATAACTGATTCCCTCGGGAGCCACATTACGACGAACCCATGCATTGAGGATACCCGTTCCGTTGATGCAAAGCAGTACGCCCAAGCGGTCGAGCTCTGTGGTGTAGTTGACGTGAGCGAACGTGTTCACACGACTCTTGGGGTCGTAGTTGGCTTCACCCAACACGCCATATACGACGCCCGAAGTGCCGGCAGTAGCAGCTATCTCACCAGGATTGAGTACATTCAGCGAAAGGGCATTGTTGGGCTGGTCACCGCCACGATAAGAAATAGGAGTGCCCTCTTTCAGACCCAGCTCAGCGGCAGCCTCGGCACTCACCACACTCTGCACGCTGAAGGTGGGAACGATATCAGCTATCATGCTCTCTGAGAAACCGAAATAGTCGATAAGGAACTTTGCGGGACATTTCTCCTTATAATCCCAAAGCATACCTTCCGACAAACCGCTAATCGTTGTGTTTGCCACACCACTCAAACGCATAGCCAGATAGTCACCCGGAAGCATTATCTTATCAATGCGGTCGAAGAGTTCGGGCTCGTTTTCCTTGACCCATGCCAGTTTCGAGGCGGTAAAGTTACCAGGAGAATTAAGCAGATGGCTCAAGCACTTCTCAGCACCAATCTGCTCGAAAGCCTTCTCGCCATAGGGAACAGCGCGCGAGTCGCACCAGATGATGCTGGGACGCAGCACCTGCAGATTCTTATCAACGCATACCAGACCGTGCATCTGATAACTGATGCCGATAGCCACAACATCCTCGCCAGTGGCATTTGTATCTGCCATAATCTTTTTCAATGAAAGCTTGGCATTCTCCCACCACATCTGCGGGTCCTGCTCAGCCCACCCTGCCTTGACAGCCATAATAGGAGCTTCTGACTCAGGATAAAAAGCCGACGCAGCGCAAACACCTGTTTCAGCGTCAACCAGCGATGCCTTAACAGACGAACTGCCGACATCAAAACCTAACAAATATCTTGCCATAATGTATTGTATTATATTACCTTTTTATATATAATACGAACCAAAAAAGAATTCCCCCGAAAAAAATCGACAAAAAACTAAGAAAAAACAGCTATGATACCCTATTGGGGTGCCTATCAATGCTGGAGAAAATGCATCATACTAAAGATGCAGAAATGGCAATTGACGGGAATCAATCGAACAACGACAGCGACAAATCTACCTGCGGTTTTTCCATAGGTGGCTCTTCGTCTTTGGAGAACTGGAACTCAGGTTGCAAAGTTGAGTTAGGATTCAAACGATAGATGCCTCTTTCCACCCTCTCAAGAATAGAGTCAGCTCGTTTGGAGTTTTTCTGTAGCCATGATGTGACATCACGATAAACATCTTCGAACTCGACAGTTTCGAAGAAAGTATTTGAGGCATTAAACACATGACGCGTTATCTTGGCAACACTCAACCCTTCGTTGCCTGCCTCGGTCAACACTCTTATGATTTCTCTTTCGTATGCCATCTGAAAGAAAAAGGGACCGGTAAACATCATTACCAGCCCCTTTTGTGATATTGTTCTGTTGATTAAGCCAGAGCGATCTTACCATCAACGTCGGCAACCTTACCCTCTTTGAGAAGCCAACCCAGACCGAGCAGGGCCTCTTCGTTCATGATGTTAGCTGCCTTGGCGATCTCAGCTACTGTAAGAGCCTTCTCGGCGGTTGCCAGTGCCTGATAAACATCGCCAGCCTTGAAACCTACGTTCTCAGCGTTGATTACCAATACTGCCTTTGCTGCCTTCTTAGGAGCGGCGGCCTTCTTCACTGTTTCTTTCTTCTCAGCTGCTGCCTTGGGAGCTGCAGCCTTCTTAGTTACTTTCTTTTCTGCCATAATTTAGTAAAACTTAATGTTGACTGAGTTTTTTGTATATCAGTTTTATCCTTTTCGCGGTGCAAAGTTACACTTTTTCCACCAAAGTCGTACTATTTTTTTACAGAAAAGTGGCTGTTAGCAAGCACGTTATGCTCAAAAAATCAAATTTCTTGACTTAAATCAATCTTTAACTGCAATTCGTCGAGCTGTTTCTGATCAATTTCACTGGGTGCGTCGAGCATGACATCACGTCCGCTGTTGTTTTTGGGGAATGCGATACAGTCGCGGATAGAGTCCAGACCAGCCATGATGCTCACGAAACGATCCAGGCCGAAAGCAAGACCGGCATGAGGAGGTGCACCATACTTGAAGGCATTGATGAGGAATCCGAACTGAGCCATAGCACGCTCTGGGGTAAAGCCGAGAATCTTAAACATCTTCTCCTGCAGCTTACCGTCGTGTATACGCAGTGAACCACCACCAACCTCTATGCCATTACAAACAAAGTCGTAGGCCTTGGCGCGTACGCGCTCAGGATGCTCGTCGAGCAGAGGGATATCATCGGGATTAGGCATAGTAAACGGATGGTGGGTTGCCATCAGACGCTGTTCCTCGTCACTCCACTCAAAGAGAGGGAAGTCGATAATCCACAAGCACTCGAACTTATCCTTAGAACGGAGCCCCAGACGGTCGCCCATCTCGAGTCGGAGAGAGCAAAGCTGTGTTCTTGTCTTATTGGCCTTGTCACCACTCAGAATGAGCACGAGGTCACCATTGTTGGCGCCCATCTTCTCTCTGAGCTGCTGCCACACCTCGGGTGAATAGAACTTATCAACCGAAGACTTCACACTTCCGTCTTCGTTGAACTTCACGTAGACAAGTCCCTTGGCACCAATCTGCTGGCTCTTCACAAAATCAGTCAACTGGTCGAGCTGCTTACGCGTATAGTTGGCACAGCCAGGCACACAGATACCTCCAATATACTCAGCCTCGTTGAACACAGGGAATGTGCCGGTACCCTTCAGGACGTCCATCAACTCAACAAACTCCATGCCGAAACGAAGGTCGGGCTTGTCACTACCGAAACGGCGCATCGCCTCATGCCAAGTCATCTGCTGCAGTTTAGCAGGCAGCTCCACACCACGCACCTCGCGGAAAAGCTCACGCGCCATGTCCTCGAAGAGGTCAATGACATCGTCTTGGTCGACAAACGACATTTCACAGTCGATCTGAGTGAACTCAGGCTGGCGGTCAGCACGCAAATCCTCGTCGCGGAAACACTTGGCAATCTGAAAATAACGGTCGAAACCACTCACCATTAGCAGCTGTTTGAGTGTCTGAGGACTCTGTGGAAGGGCATAGAACTGTCCAGGGTTCATGCGTGAAGGCACAACGAAGTCGCGTGCACCCTCTGGAGTAGAACCAATGAGGATAGGAGTCTCTACCTCTATGAAGTCTTTAGAGTCGAGGAAGTTACGGATGATGATTGTCATACGGTGACGCAACTCCAGATTCTTACGTACCGTGGGGCGTCTCAAATCGAGATAGCGGTATTTCATGCGGATATCGTCACCACCATCGGTATTGTCCTCTATTGTGAATGGCGGAGTGATGCTCTCGCTGAGGATATTGAGCTCGCTGACAATGATTTCTATATCGCCCGTGGCCAGATTGGGATTCTTGCTATGACGCTCACTGACAGTTCCTTTCGCCTGAATGCAGAACTCACGTCCCAACTTATTAGCCCGCTCACAGAGAGCGGCGTCAACTTCATCGTTAAAAACCAACTGGGTAAGTCCGTAACGGTCGCGCAAATCAACAAACGTCATACCGCCCATTTTTCGAGTGCGTTGCACCCATCCGGCCAGTGTCACCTGCTTGCCGGCATCTGAAAGCCGAAGCTCTCCACAAGTATTCGTTCTATACATATTATAATATGATGATTATTGTTTTCTGACGTGCAAAATTATATATTTTCGCCGAAACCACAAAATAATATCTTAAAATATACAAAAATTAGCACTACTCTAAAGTTTATTTATTACTTTTGCACCGTATCAAAAAAACTACACGTATGAAAAAAGTATTATTGATTGCAATGCTGGTGCTTGGCGCATTCACTGCAGCATCGGCTCAAAAAAAGGCTCAAATCAAATTCGATAAGGTTAGCCACGACTTCGGTGCTTTCTCGGAGTCCAGTCCTGTGGTTGAGCACACTTTCACGTTCACCAATACAGGTGATGCCCCTCTCGTCATCAACCAGGCCATTGCCAGCTGTGGTTGCACAATTCCAGAATACACCAAGCAGCCAATAGCTCCAGGACAGAAGGGGACGCTGAAGGTAACTTACAACGGGAAGGGTAAGATTCCCGGACACTTCAAGAAGACTGTTACAGTAAGAACCAACGGTGATCCGGAACTGATTAGAATTTATGTAGAAGGAGACATGAAAGAGGCCAAGTAATACTTGGCCTTCTTTTTTATCGTCAAGATTCTTTTTACTTTTTTCGATCGTGGCAGTATCATTGTTTCTCTATACAAACCTATTCAAACAATAATAGCCAAAAACCTAACGCCTTTTATTCTGCCTGTCGTTATTGCGGTTTCTTTGTGGATTGAACATCTGACGATGAAACTTGTCCTCTGCCTTGAGAATATCATACACCTTGCTGGCAGGTAATATTTTCAAGAACTTGTTGTGATACAACTGCTGCAGTTCTTTGATCTGTACATCCAATTCATCGCACTTCTTGATGTTCTCTCGGCAAGACTTCTCGTCGGTGGGCTTGATGCGCTTGTAACGATGAACTTGCTGGAAAAGTATGCGCTGCTTCTGCTGCATTTCGCGATAAAGAGGGAAGAACTTTGCTGCCTCTTGCGGTGAGAGGGCAGCCTCGCGTGTGATGTATTGCTGTAGTTCAGCATTATAGCGATTCGGATCGAACTTCGGCTCCGGATTGGCAAAAGTGACCGTGGCGGCTATCACCAGTAGAAGTGTGAGTATAACTTTCTTCATATTCTTCATAGAATAATATCCAACTTATTCGCCTGCCAAGAGTGCATACATGTCAGTAGCATCGAGCATGGCATAATCGGCCGCCTGCTCGAACTCTGAGGTAGTCTGCAGTGACATTGTGGAGGCCTTTGCCTCGCTGACCGTCTGTGCAGATGGATTGTCTTGATTGAACCACAAGGCAGCACCCATGGCCACAAAGGCAATACTTGCCGCAGCCACTGCTATGGGGCGCCAACGCTTACGATGCTTTATCTCGACCACTCTGGCTTCTCTCTCTGGCAGGCGTGACATCATCTGAGAAGCAAAATTGTCGAAATAACCTTCTGGGACGGTGAAATGGTTCGCCGTACCGAAGCGCTGTTTGATATCTTTCTCGTTATTCATTTGCATATTTGACGTATTTTATATCAGAAAGTTTAATCGTGTTTGCGAAAAAACTCAGAAATTTTCTGAACAGCAATATGATAGCTTGCCTTGAGTGCTCCTTCCGAAGTGTTGAGCAGTTTGCTGATTTCGCTGTACTTCATATCGTCGTAATACCGGAGCGTGAACACAGTACGCTGCACATCGGGCAACTGTGCAATAGCCTCTTGAAGAAGAGCCTGCGCCTCGTCGCCATCAAAATACTCATCAGCCATAAGACGGTTGGCAAGGCTGATGTCGGCATCGGCACTCAGTTTGTTTTTCTCTCGTCTGACAAAGTCGAGTGCTTCGTTGATGGCGATTCGATAGAGCCATGTGGATATTTTCGACTTATTCTGGAAGTCGTCAAGATTGCTCCAGGCCTTTAGGAACGCATTCTGAAGCACATCGTTGGCATCGTCGTGAGTGAGTACGATACGCCGGATCTTCCAATAGAGCGTTTCGCTGTATTGGCTAACCAGCATTCCGAAGGCCTTTCGTTGCGTTTCAGGATGGCTGAGTTGTTCGGTGAGTTCCTTCTCGTCGTACTTCATATTTTCTTCAGGCATGTCTCTGCCAGATGCTGATAAATATGCTTGTCATAGCCATAGATGTCGGGAAGATATTGCAGATTTCCTTCCACCGTTGGATAGACGGTATAATAGGTAATGTATAGCGGCACTTGCGGCTCGACATTGAGGGTCCCCAGATGACGGCTTTTGTCCTCTATACTGTCGCCAGTCATGTTATATAGTAAGTCTTCGGCATATTTCCCTGCTTTTTTCCCCAGCATGAAGAGGGCTAGTTCATAAGGGCGCTGCACACGCACACATCCATGGCTGACACTTCTGTTGTCGCGCACGAAAAAGCCTGGTGTAGATGTGTCATGAATGAACACAGAGAAGTCGTTGTCAAACCGGAAGATGATGCGGCCTAACGAGTTGCCTTTTCCTCCCTCCTGAATCACAGAGTAGCGCTTGTCGTGTAACATCGTCCACGAGGCTCTATGTCCTTCTATGCGCTTTCCCTTTCGCCGGTCCATCACGAAATAGTGATGACGGGCAAACCACGAAGAATCGCCCACATGGCGCACTACATCTTTTTCAACAATGCTTCTGGGCATTACCCATTGGGGATTGATGTCCATGCGATGGATACGGCTGGTGAGCAGGGGTGTTTTTGTCTTGCTGGTACCACACCCGATGCGCATTTCCAACGTGCTGTCGGGGCATACAGCCCTCAGATGAAAAGAAGGCAGGTTGACCATGACATATCTCTTCTGGTCTTGCGGATAGGATCTCAGTCTCCATCTGCAACGCTCCATATTGACGAGCAGCCGTTTGCGCTTTTGAGCATCAGTTGTCTCAGCAAAAGCCTTCTCCAGTCTCGCATAAAGGTCATTATGCGGCTGAACCTCACGCAGATACTCAGCCACAGAGTCATTGGCTAGTTTGCGAAGAGCACTGTTGACTACAGAAATGCCTGGGTGACGAATGGGGATATCAAATACTCTATTATAGGTGACACTAACAGAATCAGAGTCGCGCACATCGAAGTGATTCAGCAAATCGTCAGGATTGCAAAAGCCATATTGCTGATTGACGGCATAACGAAGATAGGCTTTTGTCATCAAGTATTCAACTCTGGCCATGACCACCGACAAACTTTCGTTAATCGTGTCAAGCGTCCGAAGGGTGCGCAGGTCTCTCTCAATGGCTGGAATGCTGAAATAGTTGTCGCTGATACCTGCCTGACTGAGTTTCTGCAGCCAACTCACCAATGTATCAGCTCGGCTGTCTACACCTTTTCGGTCGACCCACAGCAATGGGTTCGCGGCAGAATAATAGTCGCGCGTAACCCCATCGGCGATGGTTTTCCCCTTGTCGGCCACAGCCATTTTGCCAAGCAGCCGACGCATATCACGGCTGCTCAACTCAAAGGCCGTCTTCCGCATATCGGAAAACGACGCCAGGGTTAAGTCTTGATAGGGGTGTGAATGCTGCTCTGCACACGATGAAAAGAGCACAAGGGCAAGGCAGACAAAAATAAAACTAACAGAACGCACGACCATTCTAGTGGTGAAGATGAGACAAGAGTTTGCGGTGATGCTACAGATGACTGTAGCCGAATAACGGTTGGCTATCAGCACTTATTTCACCGATATCTTTCGCGCCACATTGCCCACCTTCACAATGTAACATCCTTTGGGCAAATTCAAGCTGATGCGCTTGGCAGGGCCTTCAATCTTGGTTTGCATCACCCTTACGCCAGTCACATTGTAAATGCTAAGCACCAACCCGTTGGCATTGTTTACATAGAGATCAGAACCATCGAAAGAAATCTCGACGGTGTTCATATCGTTTTCACTGATCTCGATACTGGGAACGGCATTCAACATTACGGGTGTTCCCAATAACATGAGTGCCAAAAATGATATTTTGAGTAGATACTTTGTCATAAGCACATATTTTTCCGTTGCAAATATAACGAAATGTTGCGATATATCCAAATTTTTCTTTGAAAAATATGTATTCCGAGCGGAAAACATGCCGGAACAGTATTAGGAGCTGACAAAAAAGTGCGAAAAATAGTGATCTAACTTCACACATCAAAGACCTGATTCTCATCTGTCAAGCTGGTTGGCGGGAACACTTTTCTGGCTTCTTCAAGCAGCACTTCCTCACGCTCGTAACGAGCAGAATAATGCCCTATCAGCAAGCGGCCCACATGGGCATCACGTGCCACTTGTGCAGCCTGAGCTGCTGTGCTATGAAAATATTGCTCTGCTCTGTTGATGCTGTCCTCGCTATAAGTGGCCTCATGGTAAAGCAGGTCGACATCTTTAAGCTGCTTGTGCAGGTTGGGCATATATCGCGTATCAGAGCAATAAGCATAAGAGCGTGGCCGGTCGGCCGGCGAAACCAACCTGTGATTAGGCACAATATTACCCTCTGCATCCGTCCAATCAGCACCTGCCTTAATATGATTGATTTGACTGACTGGTATCTGATAGAAATCTATCATGTCACGGCGAATGTGAGGAAGGCTTTGTTTCTCTCGGAAAAGAAATCCACAACAGGGAACACGATGCTCAAGAGGAATGGTCTCGACCGTCAGACTACGGTCTTCGTAAATAACAGCCTGTTGTGTGGTGTCAACAGGATGGAACTCAACACGATACTCCAAACCAAAGCAGAACATGTCCATTTGTGCCTTGAGCATAGGCTCAAGAGCTGCTGGTGCAAAAATATGTAATGGTGCCGTACGTCCGAGCATGCCAAAGGTACTGATCATGCCGATGAGTCCGAAGCAATGGTCGCCATGCAGATGACTGATGAATACATGGCCGATTTTGGTAAAGCGGATGCGAGAGCGCCGAAGTTGTATTTGTGTCCCCTCCCCACAATCAATCATAAATTGTTTACCACGAATTTCCACCACCTGCGAAGAGGCAAAGTGGCGCATGGTTGGCAATGCACTACCGCAACCAAGTATATGTACTCTGAATGGCTCCAAAACAATATATAATTTGAGATGAATCTAAAAACGTTTTACAGACACATGAAAGGTAAGAAGCATGTTGACTCCGTGATTAACACCTCGAGCCGACACTCCAAATCATGCGCTCCGACCTTTACCTTGAACTTTGCCCACGAACCGATTCTGCTTACTTTATCCGTTTATAAGCAAAAATACCCTTTTCGTTCTCCAGATAAAGTGAGTCAGGCCCTAATTCGTAGATACTGAAAGTGTCCGCACGGAGCACCAGGCGCCCATTGTTAATCTTCCATTCTCCCACCTGCGGCTCCTTGGCATCTGAGAGCAACGCTCCACCGTCCTGAATCTCAAAATTACGATCGATGGTGCTCCATTTTCCAAGCAATGTGGTAAGATTGATAATACCTTGGGCAACCAAGCCTTCATCGCCTTTCGAATAGCCGACGACAGCCAGGCGGTCGCCTACCATCATACCTCCGCGCACATGTGCATCTTCCTCTACATTCACTTGATAGTAGACCGTGTCACCATCGGTAGTTATCAATTCCAGAGAGTGCATGGATGTACCTTCGCCACAGAGACCGTATACTGTTGTGTCGGGCACGTTCTCAATGACCATCGTCGAGTCGGCCATTGGTCTGACAACCATAGCCGCAGGTTTCTTATCCTTACATCCTGAAAGGAAAAACAGCACTGCCAAGAGTGCAAAAAACAGGCTATTCTTTTTCATATTTCTTAGCTTCATTCCAAAGTTCATCCATTTCTTCTAACGTCATATCATTTAGCGATTTACCTTCTTTAATAGAGTGTTGCTCAACATAATTAAACCGTCTGATAAACTTCTGGTTTGTATGTTCCAGGGCATTGTCGGGATTGAGCTTATATAGTCTTGCGGCATTGATAACCGAGAAGAGAAAATCGCCCAGTTCCTCAGTAGAGTGTTTTTTGTCATCCTTCCGCAATTCAGCCTCCAACTCATCCAACTCCTCATGCACCTTTGCCCAGACATCTTCTTTCTGTGCCCAGTCAAAGCCCACATTGCGCGCTTTATCTTGAATGCGATAGGCTTTTATTAGCGATGGTAGTGCATCGGGGACACCCGAGAGCACAGACTTGTTGCCGTCTTTCTCGCGGAGTTTGATTTGCTCCCAGTTCTGTAGAACCTGATCAGAGGTCTTAGCAGTCTGAAACTGTGTGGTATCACTGGCATCTTTCTGACCATTTTCACCCTCCCCGTTTTCCATTGTTGCCACGAATCGTGGGTCATCGAGTGGAAGGGGTTCCTTTTTACCCACTTGCGAGGGATGATAGATATGGGGATGGCGGAAGATGAGCTTGTCGGCCTGCGTATTGCAAACATCGGCGAGATCAAAATCATCCGTTTCGGAACCTATCTTTGCATAGAAGAGCACATGCATCAACACGTCGCCCAACTCCTTGCAGATGTTGTGGGCGTCGTTTTTCATGAGTGCGTCACAAAGTTCAAACGTTTCCTCTATGGTATTGGGGCGCAGGCTCTCGTTGGTTTGCTTCTTGTCCCAAGGGCACTTCTGGCGCAATTGGTCGAGAACGTCCATGAGCCTGCCAAACGCCTCTAGTTTCTCTTCTCGTGTATGCATTGATTCAGGGGATTGTTTTTTAACACTATGCAAAGGTAATACTATTTTTTGAAACCACCAAATTTTGGACAATTGTATTTGAAAGTGGCTCTACGTGCACGCCACAACCTCTCTCCCACCCTTACCAATCCTGCCGCAACAGCCTATGCTGTCTATCGTCATCCTTTACGGCCGCAGAGGAGCCCTCCAGACGAACAGAGTAATGCTCTGGAAACGCAGAGCATTACTCTGTAAAAACCGGATAAATACGGACCAACATGGCGGCAGACTTGATGTGAATCAAGAAAATCAATGATTGTTGCACGGATAAGAATTTTTTTTCGTAACTTTGCAGAGTTTTTATAAATAAGTACATATAACAACGAAAATATTTATCGACAACAATGGAATTAGCAACAAAGTACGACCCAAAAGAGGTCGAGGCGAAATGGTATCAGTATTGGCTTGATAACAAACTCTTCTCTAGTAAACCCGATGGCCGCGAGCCATACACCATCGTCATTCCACCGCCCAACGTGACAGGTGTGCTGCACATGGGCCACATGCTGAACAACACCATTCAAGACATTCTGGTACGCCGTGCCAGAATGGAGGGAAAGAACGCATGCTGGGTGCCTGGTACCGACCATGCCTCGATAGCCACTGAGGCCAAGGTAGTGAAGAAGCTGGCTGCCGAGGGCATCAAGAAAAGCGACCTCACCCGCGAGCAGTTCCTCGAGCACGCTTGGGACTGGACACACGAGCACGGAGGCATCATCCTCAAGCAGCTGCGCAGGCTCGGAGCCTCATGCGACTGGGACCGCACCGCATTCACCATGGACGAGAAGCGCTCTGAGAGCGTTACCCGCGTGTTTGTCGACCTGTATAACAAAGGACTAATCTATCGTGGTCTTCGCATGGTGAACTGGGACCCGAAGGCACAGACGGCTCTCTCGAACGAGGAGGTTATCTATCGCGAGGAGCACAGCCATCTGTTCCACTTGAAATACTACGTGAAGGATCTCGAGGAACTTCAGAACATGGACGAGCTGAAAGAGGCCGGCAATATCATCCACCACGACGAGAAAGGCTTCTACGCCGTTGTGGCCACCACCCGTCCAGAGACCATCATGGGTGATACCGCCATGTGTATCAACCCCAAAGACCCGAAGAACCAATGGCTTAAGGGCCGCCGCGTGATAGTGCCTCTGGTAGGCCGCGTCATACCTGTCATTGAGGACCGCTATGTGGATATTGAGTTCGGAACAGGCTGTCTGAAGGTAACACCCGCCCACGACACCAACGACTACATGCTGGGCAAGACCCACCATCTGGAGACCATTGACATCTTCAATGCCGACGGCACCATCTCAGAGCAAAGCCCGCTCTATGTCGGCATGGACCGCATGGAGTGCCGTCGTGTGATTGTGGAGGATCTCAAGGCTGCCGCACTCATGGAGCGCATCGAAGACTACGTGAACAAAGTGGGCTATTCTGAGCGCAACGCCGACACAGCCGTAGAGCCACGCCTCTGCATGCAATGGTATCTCAGTATGCAACACTTTGCCGACATCGCTTTGCCTCCTGTGATGAACGACGAACTGAAGTTCTATCCTGCAAAATACAAAACCACCTACAAAAACTGGCTGGAAAACATACAAGATTGGTGCATCTCTCGTCAGTTATGGTGGGGCCACCGCATCCCTGTCTACTATTATTCCGCTGAGAACCAAGACGAGACAGAGAACTATGTTGTAGCCGAGACCGCAGAGAAAGCACTTGAGCTTGCGCGCGAGAAGAGCGGAAACCACGACCTGCAGATGGCCCACCTGCGCCAGGACGAGGACGCACTCGACACCTGGTTCTCTAGCTGGCTATGGCCGCTGAGCCTGTTCGATGGCATTAACAACCCCGACAACGACGAGATCAAGTACTACTACCCCACTGCCGATCTCGTGACAGGTCCCGACATCATCTTCTTCTGGGTGGCCCGCATGATTATGGCAGGCTACGAGTATCGTAACGACATGCCTTTCCGCAATGTCTATTTCACCGGAATTGTGCGCGACAAATTGGGGCGCAAGATGTCGAAGAGTCTCGGTAACTCCCCCGACCCCATCGAACTCATTGATAAGTTCGGTGCCGATGGCGTGCGTATGGGAATGATGCTCTCGGCACCCGCCGGAAACGACATCCTCTTCGATGAAGCCCTGTGCGAGCAAGGACGTAACTTCAACAACAAGATATGGAACGCTTTCCGTCTGGTGAAAGGATGGCAGGTGGAGCAATGCGAACAAAGCAATGAGAACGCCATTGCCACCCGATGGTTCGAGGCTAAACTCAAGCAAGCCAATGCCGAGATGGACGACCTGCTGAAGAAATACCGCATCTCAGAGGCTCTCATGACTGTTTACAAGCTCTTCTGGGACGAGTTCTCCAGCTGGTATCTGGAGATGGTGAAGCCAGCCTACATCGATGGCAAGCCACAGCCCATCGACCAGACCACCTACGATGCCACACTGCGTTTCTTCGACGCGCTGCTGAAGATGCTTCACCCCTTCATGCCCTTCATTACCGAAGAGCTGTGGCAGGCCCTCTACGAACGCAAGGAAGGCGACAGCATCATGCGCGAATGCCTCAAACTGGCTGCGCCCACCGACGATGACGCCCGTTTGGCAGCCGACATCGAGCTGGTAAAACAGATTGTCAGTGGAGTGCGCATGGTACGCAGCCAGAAGAACATTGCTCCCAAGGAGAAACTGCAGCTGCTGACCATCGCCCAGAACCACTTCGAGGCTTACAACAGCGTGATTGCCAAAATGGCCAACCTCTCTGCCATCAACGTAGTGGAAGAGAAAACCGCCGATGCCAGCGCCTTCATGGTAGGAACCGACGAATATGCCGTTCCTCTGGGCGACCTCATCGATGTAGCTGCTGAGATTGAAAAACAAGAGGCCCAGCTGAAACATCTCGAGGGATTCCTCGCCGGTGTGATGAAAAAATTGTCGAACGAGAAATTCGTGAACAACGCACCCGAAGCCGTTGTGGCTATGGAGCGGAAAAAGCAAAGCGACTCGGAAGAGAAAATAGCTGCGCTGAAGGAGAGTATTGCCGAACTGAAAAAGAAACAATGAGAGCACGACTGACAGCAACTTTATGCCTGATGGCTATCATTCTGACGGCCCTGACAGCATGCAATGACGACCATGAAGATGTCAATGAGCTGAACAAGCAGACCATACTGATCTTCATGCCGTGGGCAGGAGATTTGTACAGTTTCTTCACCGAGAACCTTGACTCCATCGAAAGCGCCATTGTTGCCAACCAGGGCCTCAAGAACTCTCGGGTCATGCTCTTCCTAAGCGGAAGTGCTCAAGGCTCGGAACTCAGTGAGATCGTCTATAACGCAAACACCAGGAAATGCGAGCGAAACCTCGTGAAGAGTTACACTGGTGCCGATTACACAACTGTCGAGGGTATTACAGATATCCTGAACGAGGTGAAAAACCACGCGAAAGCCCTCAACTACGCCATGATTATCGGCTGCCACGGATCAGGATGGACGTACAAAGACGCATGGCAGTATTATCCCTACCGTTCACCTCGCAGGAATCAGGCCAACAGCCTTCGTGCACAAGACAATGGCACAAGCCCTGAAGGCATTGAGAAATGGATGAGAACACGCTTCTACGGAGCATGGGACAATGCCACATTCCAGACTGATGTAAACGTGTTGGCTGAAGGTATTAGCAACGCCGGCATCAAGATGCAGTACATCTTGTTCGACGACTGCTACATGGGTAATATTGAGACGGCATACGAGTTGCGCAACGTCACCAATTTCATCATTGCCTCAACCAGCGAGGTGATGGCATTCGGAATGCCCTATCACACCATGTGGGACTATCTCTGCACGCCAACTCCCAACTATGCTTCAGCCGTGAAAGAGTTCCACACGTTCTATCAGAATTATGCCCCTATGGGTACACCATTGCACTTTGGTACGCTTTCCGCCATCGACTGCCGCGAGATGGACAAGGTGGCAGACATCATGAAGCAAATCAACATGTCGTCGCAACTCGACGAAACGCTTCGCGACAGCATCCAAAGGCTCGATGGATTCAACCCCGTACTTTTCTACGACTTCATGGATTACGTAGAGCACACATGCACCGACCCATTGCTGCTCAATAAGATGAAAGACGAGATGAGCTCGCTGGTGAAAGCCACTGCAAGCACAGACAGCCTGCGCATCGCACTGGGAGTTATCGATGGCATGCGCTATCTGGTGCCCAACACCAATTGTGGCATCACCGTTAGCGACCCCAGTACCCATCCGGTTGCCAACAGAGCACACGGGCGTACTTCATGGTATCAGGCAACCCACTGACACACCAAACTAAACACTAGAAAAGCGAAAACACGATGAACGTAGCTATTGTAAAATATAATGCAGGAAACATCTACTCGGTGGTCAATGCGCTCAGGCGTATGGGCATTGAACCTCTGCTGACCGACGATGCCGAGCTGCTGATGAAGGCCGACCGCGTGCTCTTTCCCGGACAAGGCGAGGCAAGAGGAGCCATGGATTATCTGAAGGCCAGACACCTCGACGAGGTCATACGCGCCCTGAGACAACCCGTACTGGGTATCTGTGTGGGACAGCAATTGCTCTGTCGACATTCTGAAGAGGGTGATGTAGACTGCATAGGTATTTTCGATGCCGACGTAAAACGATTCCAGCCCACATGCCATGAGCAGAAAGTACCATGCATGGGATGGAACAGGCTGTACGACACCAAGTCGCCTCTCATGCAAGGTGTGGAGGGCAGCTACGTCTATTTCGTGCACTCTTATTATGTACCGCTCTGCACAGAAACCATTGCAGTTGCCGACTATGTGCATCCCTACTCTGCCGCTATGCACAAGGACAACTTCTTTGCATGCCAGTTTCATCCAGAGAAATCGGGAGAGGTCGGTGCAAGAATCCTGCGCAACTTCATAAATCTGGAAGAAACCTCCTCATTGTCCCACATCTCATCCGCATCACTATGATAGAACTGATACCCGCCATAGATATTATCGACGGAAAATGCGTGAGGCTCACCAAAGGTGACTACGACAAGAAGAAGATCTACAATGAGAATCCTCTTGAGGTGGCACGCGAGTTCGAGCGGATGGGCTTTAAGCGCCTGCATGTGGTTGACCTCGACGGAGCCAAGTCGAAGCATATTGTCAACGTGCACGTACTTGAGGCCATTACCCAAGCAACCAACCTGACGGTCGACTTCGGAGGCGGCATCAAGACACAAGCCGACATCGAAAAGGCCTTTCAGGCCGGTGCGTCGATGGTGACTGTTGGGAGCATTGCCGTGACAGAACCTGAGTTGTTCTACAGCTGGTTGGAGAAATATGGTGCCGAACGAATGATTCTGGGTGCAGATGCGCGCAATGGCATGATTAGCATCAACGGATGGAAAGAAGACTCTGAAGAGGCACTGCTGCCTTTCCTGAAACGATATGTTGACAAGGGCGTGAAGAACGTCTTGTGTACCGACATCTCAAAAGACGGAACCCTGCAAGGACCAGCCGTCGGACTATATAAAGAGGTGATGAAGACCTATCCCGGGTTGCACCTCATTGCCAGCGGAGGCGTGTCGTCAAATGACGACATCCTCGAGTTAGAGCAGGCCGGCATTCCTGCTGTCGTTTTCGGAAAAGCATTTTATGAGGGTAAAATAGATATCAAGAAACTCATATGGAAGGATTAGCAAAACGTATCATCCCCTGTCTTGACGTGAAAGACGGCGAGACCGTGAAGGGAACCAACTTCATCAACTTGCGCAAAGCGGGCGACCCCGTGGAGCTGGGTAAGGCATACAGCCAAGCCGGAGCCGACGAGTTGGTGTTTCTTGACATCACCGCAACGTTTGAAGGAAGAAAGACATTTACTGACATGGTGACGCGTGTCGCGGCAGAAATCAACATTCCTTTCACCGTGGGCGGAGGCATCAACGAATTGAAAGACGTTGAGCGACTGTTGCATGCAGGAGCTGACAAAGTGAGCGTTAACTCTGCAGCCATCCGTCGCCCTGAGCTTATCAACGAGATCACATCCAGATTCGGATCACAAGTCTGTGTTTGTGCCATCGACGCCCGTTTGGATGATGACGGTTGGCATTGCTATGTGAAAGGTGGACGCGAGCGTGTGGAGCTGGAGCTCTTTGCCTGGGCCCATGAGGTGGAAGACCGAGGGGCCGGTGAAATACTCTTCACGAGCATGAATCACGATGGTACAAAGAACGGCTACGCCAATGAAGCACTGGCCCGTTTGAGCGACGAGTTGTCGATTCCAATCATTGCCAGTGGAGGAGCAGGCACCAAAGAGCACTTCCGCGATGTATTCACGCTTGGAAAGGCCGATGCCGCATTGGCTGCCAGCGTCTTCCATTTTGGCGAGATTCCCATCCCTGAGCTGAAGAAATACCTCAGCGAACAAGGTATCAATGTAAGAATTTAAAGTATAGAACAACATATATCAACATTGCATCCTGTGCGACCTGGCGTCAGGGTGTAAGACAAAGAAATAAGCAATGAACATCAACTTCGAAAAACTAGGCGGACTGGTGCCTGCCATCATCCAAGATGCAGACACAAAAAATGTCTTGATGCTGGGCTTCATGAACCAAGAAGCTTTCAATAAGACCGTCGCCACTGGCAAAGTGACGTTTTGGAGCCGCTCGCGTAAGTGCCTGTGGACAAAAGGCGAGACGTCGGGCAACTTCCTGAATGTGGTTGACATCAAAAACGACTGCGATGACGACACACTTCTCATCAAGGTTCACCCCGATGGTCCTACCTGCCATACGGGCACCGACACATGCTGGGGAGAGAAGAACGAGCAGAACCCTCTGCTTTTCCTGTCGTTTCTGCAAGACTTCATTGAGAAGAGACATGAGGAGATGCCCGAAGGCTCATATACCACCAAACTATTCAAGGATGGAGTCAACAAGATGGCACAAAAGGTAGGCGAAGAGGCATTGGAGGCTGTCATCGAGGCCTGCAACGGCACCAATGAGCGACTCACCTATGAGGTGAGCGACTTGTTCTACCATCTGCTGGTGCTGCTCACGAGCAAGGGCATGCGCATTGAAGACATTGCCACGGAACTGCGCAAGAGGCATGAGCCAGAATGGGACAAGAAACGCCGTGTGGCAAAATCGAAAGGCGAGATGGATTAACACAAACAAAGTAGCAGAAATAAGAATATGCTGATAGATTATCAAAACATAAAGGTCTTTCAAGAGGATGTATGCGTTCTCGAAAATGTGAACTTCCATGCCGACGAAGGCGAGTTCATCTATATCATTGGTAAAGTGGGCTCTGGCAAGAGTTCACTACTGAAAACCATGTATTGCGAGATAGACATCGATGAGGGTGACAAAGCAGAGGTGCTGGGTAGAAACCTCATGGAGATTCGACGCAGGGAGATTCCTGCCCTTCGAAAAGAAATGGGCATTATCTTCCAAGACTTCCAGCTGTTGCACGACAGGACTGTAGAGAAGAACATGAAGTTCGTACTGATGGCGACCGGCTGGAAGGACAAGACAGAAATATACGAGCGCATCGACGAGGTGCTTGAGGCCGTAGGAATGGCTGACAAGAAACAGAAGATGCCCCATGAGTTGTCGGGGGGCGAGCAGCAGCGCGTGGCCATTGCCCGTGCCCTGCTCAACAAGCCAAAGGTCATCATCGCCGACGAGCCGACAGGAAACCTAGACCCGGAGACTGCCGCCAACATTGTAGGACTTCTCAAGCAAATCAGCATGAGTGGTACAGCAGTGGTCATGACCACCCACAACATCCCCATGCTCGACAAGTTCCCTGGTATCGTCTATCGTTGCAAAGACGGCGCCATCAGCGACGTGACGAAAGACTACACCAAGCTCGATTTATCAGAAGAAGCAGAAGATTAATAACAAAAATAATATAGACGACTATGATTGTAATGAAATTCGGAGGAACTTCCGTTGGCTCGCCTGAGCGCATGAAGAAAGTTTCCTCATTAGTGACAAAGAGTGGAGAACCCGTGTTTGTTGTCCTGTCAGCCATGTCGGGCACAACCAACTCGCTGGTAGAGATATCCAATTATCTCTACAAAAAGAACACCGACGGTGCCAACGAGGTGATCAACCGTCTTGAAGAGAAATACATGGAGCACGTAGAAGAGCTCTTTTCTACTGACGAGTACAAAAAGACTACCCGTGAGTTCCTGGCCGAGGTATTCAAATACCTTCGTTCGTTCACAAAAGAACTCTTCACCAGTTTTGAGGAGAAGAACATTGTGGCACAGGGCGAGATCATGAGCACCAACATGGTTGTGAACTATATGAAGGAGCAAGGATACGATGCCATTCTGCTCAATGCGCTCGATTTCATGCGTACAGACAAGAACGCAGAACCTGACCCCAACTACATCAAAGAGAAATTGGGTGCCATCATGAAAGAGAACGACGGCCATCAGGTGTATATATCACAGGGATTCATCTGCCGCAATGCCTATGGCGAGATTGACAATCTCCAGCGTGGAGGCAGCGACTATACCGCATCGCTCATCGGGGCAGCCATTGAAGCCGAGGAAATACAGATTTGGACCGACATCGACGGAATGCACAACAACGACCCTCGCGTGGTGGAGAAGACCGAGGCCGTGCGCCAGCTGCATTTCGAGGAAGCCGCTGAGCTGGCCTATTTCGGAGCCAAGATTTTGCATCCCACTTGCATTCAGCCTGCCAAGTACGCTGGGATTCCCGTGCGTCTGAAGAACACCATGGAGCCTGATGCCCCTGGAACCATCATCGACAATGTGAGTGTGAGAGGAAAAATCAAGGCCGTAGCAGCCAAAGACAACATCACGGCCATTAAGATTAAATCGAGCCGCATGCTGTTGGCCACTGGATTCCTCAGAAAAGTCTTTGAGATTTTCGAGAGCTATCAGACAGCTATCGACATGGTGGCCACCTCAGAGGTTGGTGTCTCGATGAGCATCGACAATGACGCCCACCTGAACGAGATTGTCGACGAGCTGAAGAAATACGGCACGGTGACGGTCGATACAGACATGTGCATCATCTGCGTCGTGGGAGACCTTGATTGGAGTAACGTTGGCTTTGAGACACGTGCCACCGATGCCATGCGCGAGATTCCTGTGCGCATGATTTCGTATGGCGGTTCCAACTATAACATTTCATTCCTCATCCGCGGAGCCGACAAAAAGCGCGCTCTGCAGAATCTGAGCAACGAACTGTTTAAATAGCCAACCACCAACACAACACAAAACAACATGAAAGGTATTTTCCCAACAGAGAAATTCCAGGGCATGGAAACGCCCTTCTACTATTACGACACAAAAGTGCTTCGTGACACCCTGAATGCCATCAACCGCGAGGCAGGCAAGCACGAGGGCTTTTGTGTGCACTATGCTATCAAGGCCAACGCCAACCCCAAAGTGCTGCGCATCATCTGCCAGGCGGGTCTGGGTGCCGACTGCGTCAGCGGCGGAGAGATAAAGGCCTGTATCGACGCCGGCTTCCCTAGCGACAAGATTGTCTATGCCGGCGTCGGGAAAAGCGACTGGGAAATCAATTTAGGACTGGACAAAGACATCTTCTGCTTCAACGTCGAGAGTATTCCTGAACTGGAAGTCATCAACGAACTGGCAGAAAAGAAAGGCAAAGTGGCACGTGTGGCTTTCCGCATCAACCCGGATGTAGGCGCACATACCCATGCCAATATCACCACGGGCCTTGCCGAGAATAAATTCGGCATTGCCATGCGCGACATGGAGAGCGTCATCGAACTGGCATCTGCCATGAGGAATGTGAGATTCGTAGGACTTCACTTCCACATTGGAAGCCAGATTCTCGATATGGGTGATTTTCAGGCACTTTGCAATCGAATCAACGATTTGCAGACTCAACTGGAGCGGCACCACATCAAGGTCGAGAACATCAATGTAGGAGGTGGTTTGGGAGTAGACTACCAACATCCTAACCGCCTGCCTATTCCTGACTTCAAGGCATACTTCGACACGTATGCCCGCCACTTGAAGCTACGGCCCGGACAGACGCTCCATTTCGAACTGGGACGCGCGGTAGTGGCCCAGATGGGGTCACTCATCACACGCACACTCTATGTGAAGAAAGGCGCTGCCAAGCAGTTTGCCATCGTAGATGCAGGAATGACCGACCTTATCCGGCCGGCTCTCTATCAGGCATACCACAAAATAGAGAATATTTCCAGCGAGGAACCATTAGAGACTTACGATGTGGTAGGCCCCATCTGCGAGTCGAGCGATGTCTTTGTGAAAGCAATGGATCTAAACCGCATTCATCGGGGCGACCTGCTAGCCATCCGCTCGGCAGGAGCCTATGGCGAAATCATGGCCAGCCAGTACAACTGCAGGAGAATGCCTAAAGGGTATATTACAGAAGAAATATAATGCCTAAAGGGTATATTACAGAAGAAATATAAATGCTCATGGAAACGGAGAATTATTCTGTCGTTATCATCGACCACGACGACCCACAGCTTCTCGAGCGTGCGCTTCAGAGGGCATTCCTCTACGCTGAGGAAAACGCTCAAGGCGAAGTGATTGTCGTTGTGGCCAAGGGAAAGAAAGAGTCAGACAGCCTGTTAGAACGAATGAGTCCACAGCATCCTGAGCTGAGAGTAACATTCGTTCCCGACTCGTCACGTCGTATGGATGGCCAGAAGATTGCCCTCACCCTGGGGGTAAAAGCTGCCAGCTACGACCGTGTAGTCGTCATCGACACGCTGACCACCGACTTCTCTCCCTTCAATATCTTCGCCAATCAACTCAGGCACCGCCGGCTGATACGCCACACCTCAACGGGCATCGACTTTGAGAATGCAGTGGAGAGCATCAGTCTCAGCAAAACACTCTTTCTTCAGCGCGAGCATTTCGACGAGAACCTGATGTTTGTATACAACTGCTACCACCAGCAGCCATTGCTCGGCAAAGGGATGTGGCTCATTCGCTTGAAGTACCTGCTGGCCAAGTGTCACCTTTATCATCTTTAGACCGCCTCTATGAGAATCATTCATTTCAACCTGCATTCAGACCGTCGTGCTGACATTATATCCCAATATATGCCAACACTACTTTCATGTATGGCTGAAATGGCGGATGTCAAGCTGTTGACCGACTATGACAAGAAACAGGCAGAGGCTTTCCAACCCGAACTGGTACACATTCACGACTGTTGGAGCCGTCCATCGGCAGAAATCGCCAAATGGGCACACAGCCACAACACGCCCGTGGTGATATCGCCTCACGGAATGCTTGACCCGTGGATTGTAGACCACAACTACCTGCACGAGAAACTTCCCAAACTGCTGCTCTACCAACACGAGATGATCTGCAATGCCGATGCCATCATCGTCGATGGCGAAATGGAGAGACAAAACATGTCGAAGCTCTCCTGGAACGAGCATCTCAACTCAAAACACCCATGGAACAACCGCATAGCGGTCATTCCGAACAGCATCGTCACCAACGACATCACAACAGAGGAAATGACGCGCCAGATGCTGCGTCTGTACCGCAAGGTCATCGACAGCAACGCCTGGATCATGATGACGGATCATGCCAAGACTGCCGAGAACGTCTTGTTGCGCATCGGCATCTCACACGACCCGCAGAGTGAGACGATGACCGACGAACAGGCAGAGGCCATCAACCAGCTCGACGAGGAGTCGTGGCGCAAGATCATGATTCATGCCGACGAGGAGGGCGTTCTCGAGCCCGTCATGAGAGCCATCGAACTGCAACAGTTTCATGCGCCCACACTGGATATTCAACAAATCGAGCGCTTCACGCCCCGCATACAAAAAAGCCTGGGACCACTCGACAGAGAGAAACTGTTGGACCACTCCTTGAAGACCAAGTTCAAGTTCCTCAAGCACGACTATGGCGAATGCCCCGAACTCGACATCTGCCGCATGACGGCCAATGCAGCCTACGAGATGAAGAAAGCCACCCTCAGCCGCCGGCATCTGGCCGACATCTACGAGGTTTTCAAATACGAGGACTTCGACGAGGACAAATATGCCAAGATGACAAAAGACGCTGATTTATACGGATTTGTGGTCAAACTGCAAACCACCCTCGAAGAGATGCTTGGACTGACCGAAGGGTTCATGCCCCTGCCCGTCCAGCCATCATCATGAATTACTATTAGAAACCATTAAACCTATGTCATAATGAATAAATACAACATCGAACAAGACATGCATTACCTGGAGCTACTCGCGCAGACGTTCCCCACCATTGCCAACGCCAGCACAGAGATGATCAATCTCCAGGCCATACTGAACTTACCCAAGGGCACAGAGCATTTCCTTGCCGACATACACGGTGAGTATGAGGCGTTCCAACATGTGCTGAAAAATGCTTCTGGCAACATCAAGCGAAAAGTAAATGAGATTTTCGGCAATGAGCTGCGCGAGACTGAGAAACGCGAGCTCTGCACACTCATCTACTATCCGGAACAGAAACTGGAGATCATCAAAAACACAGAGGAGGATCTCGACGACTGGTATCACATCACGCTGAACCGCCTGGTGCGTGTCTGCCGCGATGTGTCGAGCAAATACACACGCTCGAAAGTGCGCAAGTCCCTGCCCGAGGATTTCTCCTACATCATTCAGGAACTCCTGCACGAGCGCACGGAAGACAGCAACAAGACGGCATACGTCAACCAGATCATACAGACCATCATTGCCACCAGAAGGGCCGACGACTTCATCATCGCCATTGCCAACGTCATCCAGCATCTGGCCATCGACTACCTGCACATCCTCGGCGACATCTACGACCGCGGACCTGGCGCACACATCATCATGGACACCATGGCCAGCTACAAGCACTGGGACATACAATGGGGCAACCACGACATTCTGTGGATGGGAGCTGCCGCCGGCAACGACGCATGTATCTGCAACGTGATTCGCAACTCGCTGCGCTATGCCAACCTGGCCACGCTCGAGGAAGGCTACGGCATCAACCTGCTGCCACTGGCTACCTTTGCCATGGAGACCTATGGCGAGGATCCCTGCGATGAGTTCATTCCCAAGGTGTCGGCAGGCAGCTCGCGCATGGACGAGAAGACCATCCGTCTGATTGCGCTCATGCACAAAGCCATCACCGTCATCCAGTTCAAGGTCGAGGCCGACTACTTCAACCGCCATCCTGAATGGAAGATAACAGACCGCAACCTCTTCGAGAATGTTGACTACGAGCGGGGCGTCTGCATCATCGACGGCAACGAGTACGAGATGAAGAGCTGCCACTTCCCCACCATCGACCCTGCTCATCCCAACCAGCTGACGGCCGAGGAAGAGGCTCTCATGAAGCGTCTCCACCACTCGTTCATGGTGAGCGAGAAACTGCATAAGCACATGCGTGTACTGCGTGGCCACGGCTGCATGTATGCCATCTACAACAACAACCTGCTGTTCCACGCATCTGTTCCTCTCAACGACGACGGCTCGCTCAAAGAGGTTGAAATCATGCCAGCCCACGAGGTGAATGGCAAAATGGTGCCAGCACAACGCTATTGCGGCAAAGAGCTGATGCACCAGACGGGTATGCTCATCCGCACGGCCTTCCAGTCGGACTCCGACCCCTATGAGAAACAGTATGCCATCGACTATTTCCTCTATCTGTGGTGCGGCAAGGACAGTTGTCTTTTCGACAAGTCGAAGATGGCTACCTTCGAGCGCTATTTCCTCAAGGATAAAGCCACTCACAAGGAATTGAAGGGCAACTACTTCAAGTTGCGTGACGACGAAGCCATCTGCGACCGTATCCTCGACTCGTTTGGCGTCAACGGCGACAACCGCCACATCATCAACGGCCACGTCCCCGTGCATGCCGCTGAGGGCGAGAACCCCATCAAGGCCAACGGCAAGCTCATGGTGATCGACGGCGGATTTTCACAGGCCTACCACAAGGAGACAGGCATCGCCGGCTATACGCTCGTCTACCACAGCCGCGGATTCCAGCTCGTTCAGCATGAGCCCTTCACCAGCGCCCGCGACGCCGTGCTCCGTGGAACCGACATCAAGAGCACCACACAGATTGTCGAGATGGCCAACCGACGTATGCTGGTGGCCGATACCGACAAGGGAAGGGAACTGAAAAGACAGATTTCCGACCTTGAGGAACTGCTCTATGCCTACCGCCACGGCATCCTGAAAGAGAAGAGACCCTAAAAGGTTTCATCTAGATGAGGTCTCTCAAGATGAGGTTCATCTAGTTGAGGTCTCTCAAGATGAGGTTCTCAAGACGAGGTTCTCACGTGAGAATCAGCTTGCCAGGAACCTATAAGACATGAAAAAGCCACTTCAAAGCTTGTCATCGAGGCTCTGAAGTGGCTTTTCTGTTGTTTCACCGTTATCTTACTTCTTGACGGTAGTACATTCGTTCACCAGATAGACGATACTCATGTAAGGAATACCCGTATTGCTCTGCAGACCAATCTCGCAGGTGCGGCTGTTGGAGTAGCCCACCTCGATGTGGTTCTCCTCAATCTGCGGGCGCAACTTGCGAAGGGCATACTTGTTCATCTCGGGATAGGTAAATCCGCGGTCGCCGGCAAAGCCGCAGCAGCCTACGCCCTCGGGCAGATAGACACGGCTGGAGCAGAGGCGGGCAAGCTGGATGAGCTGGTCGGAAACGCCCATCTCGCGGGTAGAACAGGTGATGTGGAGGGCAATAGAACGGTCGATGGGATGGAACTCCAGGCGGTCCTTCAGATAGGTCATGATGAACTCAGCAGGCTCGTAGAGCTTCATCTTCGAGATGACTTTCTTCATGCGATGCAGACACGGACTCTGGTCGCAGAGCACCGGATAACGGCCCTGGCCGCTGGCCTCCCACAACGCCTCCTCCAGTTCGGCACTCTTCCGGTCGGCGATGTCGAGCATACCCTTACTCTCCCAAATCTGTCCGCAGCACATCTTGTCCATTCCCTTGGGGAAGATGACCTCATAGCCGGCTTTGTTGAGCAGCTGGCAGGTGACATCGACAAGCGACTGGCTGACAGGAGCGCCCTTCGACAGACCCATGGTCTGGTTGATGCACGAGGGGAAGTAGACCACCTTCAGGTCGTCAGCGGCAGCATTTCCTACATGAGAGCCGGGCTTGGGCTGACTCTTCTTGCGGGGCATGGCGGGTGTCCACAGGGGCATTCCTGCCTTGTGCAGAGCACCGCAGATGCCGCTCATGGCCTTGGTACCCAGGACGCTATGACCGAGGTTGGCCACATCGAGCACCACACGGAGGCCTTTCTTGATGCCAGCCATGTGATTGGCGGCAAACTCACCGGCACGGTAGCCGGCTTTGCTCTCGAGCATGTCCATCTGACGAATCAGGTGGGTCAGTTCGCCGGTATTGATCTTCATCGGGCATGAGGTGGAGCAGAGTCCGTCGGTGGCACAGGTCTGGTCGCCATAGTACTTGTACTGGCGCTTCAGGGTAGCCACGCGCTCGGGGTTCTGTCCGGTGCTCTCCAGCTCGCGAATCTCGCGCTGTACGGCAATACGCATGCGCGACGACAGGGTGAGTCCGCACGACATGCAGTTGACCTCGCAGAAGCCGCACTCGATGCACTTGTTGGCACGCTTGACAGCCTCGATGGTCTCTTTGGCGGTCGACACCTCGCCACGCTTGAAGTAGTGGCCTCCGTCGGGAACACGGTCGAAATCGAAGTCGAGCACGGGCAGCGGCTTGAGGTTCTTGATGAAGCACTCGGGGTCGTCGTTGAAGATAACACCCTGGTTGAGCAGGCCTTGCGGGTCGAAGATTTTCTTCAGTTCGCACATCACCTGGTAAGCCTTCTCGCCCCACTCATATTTCACAAACGGAGCCATGTTGCGGCCGGTACCATGCTCGGCCTTCAGCGAGCCGTCGTACTCCTCGACCACCAGACGTGCCACGTCGCGCATCATCTCCTCGTAGCGCTTCACCTCGCTCTCGCTCTTGAAACTCTGGTTGAGAATGAAGTGGTAGTTACCCTCGAAAGCATGACCATAGATGCAGGCATCGCTGTAGCCGTGGTCGGCGATGAGCTGCTGCAGCTTGACGGTGGCCTCGGGCAGGCTCTCGATGGGGAAGGCCACATCCTCGATGAGGCACGAGGTGCCGATGGGGCGCGTACCACCCACCGATGGGAAGATACCCGAGCGGATGGCCCAGTACTTGCCGTAAACGGCGGGGTCTTCGGTGAACTCGGCAGGAATATAGAGGCGGAACTGGCTGAGACACTCCTTAATACGGTCAATCTTCTGGAGCAACTGCTCGTGGGTGATGCCTTTCGTCTCGGTCAGGATGGCGGTCAGATGGTGATAGTCGCCAGGGGCCACACCCTCGATGCGGCCAGCATCTACATCTTTCTTATATTGCAGGTAGACGGGGTCGTCGACAGAGTTGAGCGACATATAGTCGAGCATCTCGGCACTCTTCACCATCAGGTTCTCGGCACTCATCTTCAGGTCGTCGTCGCCCGAGGTGAGCTTCTTCATGGCCACCACGGCCTCGCAGCTCTCTTTCATGGTGAGGAAGTAGACCATGGCCGATGCCTTGTAGGGATAGTCGCAGAGCGTCTTCATCGTCACCTCAGAGAGGAAGGCCAGCGTACCCTCCGACCCTACCATACAGTGGGCCATGATGTCGAACGGATCGTCGTAGGCCAGCAGCGGACGGATGTTCAGACCGGTCACATTCTTGATGCTATACTTCTTGCTGATGCGGTCGGCCAGTTCTTTGTCGGCACGCACACGGTCGCGCAAGTCCTCTATCTGCTTGATAAACTCAGGATGCGACTGGCGGAAAGCCTCCTTGCTCTTCTCGTCGCCCGTATCGACCACGGTACCGTCGGTAAGTACCAGTCGGGCGCTGACCATCATGCGGTCGCTATTGGCATGCACGCCGCAGTTCATGCCCGAGGCATTGTTGCAGACGATTCCACCCACCATAGCGCTGCCGATGGAAGCGGGATCGGGCGGGAACACACGGCCGAAAGGCTTTAGTATCTCGTTCACGCGGGCGCCCACGATGCCTGGCTGCAGGCGGATGGTCTCCTGCCCGGCACCAATCTCGTATTTCTCCCAGTGCTTGCCAGCCACGATGAGCACCGACTCGCTGATGCTCTGTCCGGAGAGCGACGTGCCAGCCGCACGGAAGGTGAAGGGTAGTCCGTATTTGTTGCACGCCTGGATGATGCGGGCCACCTGCTGTTCGCTGTCGCTGCGCACCACCACCTTGGGAATGGCACGATAGAAACTGGCGTCGGTGCCCCACCCCAGCGTACGAAGCTCGTCGGTGTAGATCTGATCCGATGGCACGAACGCCCGGATGTCGCTCAGGAAAGCATCGTAGTTGAGCGATGCCTTGTTTTGGTTGGTTGCTGATGTTGTCATAGTACGTATATTATTAATAATGTTATGTTTCTCTTCGGGTTAATACACCTCCATAGCGAAAGGCTCGTGGCTCATGCGCTCGGGCAGGGTCACCGTCACGCGCCCATTGTCGATGCGCGTCTTCAGCTTCTTGCCGGTGGATAGCAGGCGGATGCCTTTCCGCGGCAGGTTGCCCGTCCACGTGAGCGTCCGGGGCATGTCCTCGCCGGCTTGGGGCAGGCAGATGGCATAGAGTCGCTGGCCGTCTTTCGAGGCCGTGAACCACACATTGCCCTCATGATAGTGCGCGGTGGGACGGGTGGCATAGATGGCCTTGCCGTTCTTGCGCAGCCATGTCCCGATTTCCTGCAGGCGCTGCACGGCAGCCTCTTCTATCAGTCCGTCGGGTGTTGGTCCTACGCCCAGCACCAGGTTGCCTCCCTTGGCCACGATTTCCGTGAGGGTGGCAATGACCTGCGTGGCACTCTTCCACCGGGGCTGGCGCACATATCCCCAGTCGTCGCTCAGCGGAATGCAGCTCTCCCACGGTTCGGTCGCCTGCTCTTCGGGAATGGTACGCTCGGGGGTGCGGTAGTTCTCGTAGGGACCGTGGATGGTGCGGTCGACGATGATCAGGCCTGGCTGGTGAGAGCGTGCCATCCGGGCAATGCCGGGCATGTCGATGTCTTGTCCGCGGTTGTCGGGCCATACCCAGCCACCGTCGAGCCATAGGATGTCCACACGGCCGTAGTTCGAGACGATCTCCTCCAGCTGCTGATGGGTGAACTGCTTGAAACGGTTCCAGCGCTCGGGATACTGGGCAACGGGATAGTTCACGTTGCGGCCCTTCTTGCCATACACATCCCACCAATAGTCCTGCGAGTGCCAGTCGGGCTTCGAGAAGTAGGTACCAATCATGAAACCGCGCTCACGATAGGCGTCGAGCACATGGCGCAGCACATCGCGACGCTCGTCGCTGCGGAAGGCATGACGGGCAATGGTGAAGTCGGTCGTACGGGAGTCGAACATGCAGAAGCCGTCGTGGTGCTTCGTGGTGAATATCATGTATCGCATGCCGGCATCACGACAGACATCGGCCCACTGGGCGGGGTCGAAGCGCCGGGGGCAAAACTCGTCGGCCAGCGAGAAATACCAGTCTATATACTGCTGATAGGTACGGGTGGTGTCGCGCGTGATCCAGTCTTCATCGCATATCGACCACGACTCCACAATGCCGGGCACAGCATAGAGACCCCAATGAAGCAGCACGCCGAACTTCAGGTCCTGCCACGAACGAAGCTGGGCGACCACCGACGGGTCGTCGGGCCACTCGTACTGCTCTGATTGTTCGTGGACATTGCCCTGAGCCATCGAGCCCAAAGCCAGCGTCAAAGCAAGACTAAGCATCAAAACACGAAGTTCGTTCAGTTGTTTCATGGCGAGTCATAGTATGATTGTTGACGACAAATATAGCAATCTTTTACGAAACAAAAAAATATTTTCCCATAAAATGCCTAAAACAACCATTTTTTAGCTATCTTTGCACCATTGTCAGCCATTATTTTCAACAACTGTCACATCGACCATACATGAACTACACCATCAGGAAATCCATCGCATCCGACATCCCCACTCTGCTCCGCCTGGCCGACGACGCACGGAAAACCATGAGGCGCAGCGGCAACATGAACCAGTGGGTCAACGGATATCCCGACGAACAGGCCTTCGAGCGCGACATCGAGGGCGGCCACAGCTATGTGGTGCTCGACGACACCCGTCAGCCCATCGCCACCTTCGCCTTCATACCCAGTCCCGAGCCTACCTATGCCACCATCTACGAGGGCGAGTGGACCGACGAGCAAAGGCCCTACTACGTCATCCACCGCATCGCCAGCGCAGAGGGCAGCAAGGGCGTGCTCAAGGCCATCCTCCAATACTGTTTCCAGCACACCGACAACATACGCATCGACACCCACCGCGACAATGTCATCATGCGCCACCTGCTCGGCAAACTGGGCTTCACCTATTGCGGCATCATCTATCTGGCCAACGGCGACGAGCGGCTCGCCTACCAGCGCATCGGCAGACCACAGGCAGAGAGCACCCAAGGCTGACAACATAACGAGAAACCACACGAATCATTATAAACAAACAGAACACATGGAAAAGAAACTCGTTTTCATCACAGGAGCCTCCTCGGGCATCGGAGAGGCTTGTGCACGCAAGTTCGCGGCTAACGGCTGCCGCCTCATCCTCAACGCCCGCAGCACCGACAAACTGGAGGCCTTGAAAGCAGAGCTGCAGGCTCAGCATGGTACCGACATCCTGCTGCTGCCCTTCGACGTGCGCGACCGCACAGTGGCCGAGCAGACACTCTCGAACCTGCCCGAAGCCTATGCCGACATCGATATCCTCGTGAACAATGCCGGACTGGCCCTCGGACTCGACAAGGAGCAGGAAGGCGACGTAGACCAGTGGTTCACCATGATCGACACCAACGTGAAGGCGCTCCTGCTCATCACCCGCCTGATCGTACCCGGAATGGTCAGGCGCGGACGCGGACACGTCATCAACATCGGTTCGGTGGCGGGCGACGCTGCCTACCCCGGAGGCGCTGTCTACTGCGCCACCAAGGCTGCCGTGAAGACCATCACCGACGGACTGCGCATGGATGTAATCGACACGCCCATCCGCGTCACCAATGTCAAGCCGGGACTCGTAGAGACCAACTTCTCTAACGTCCGCTTCAGCGGCGACACCGAGCGGGCCAAGACCGTCTACAAAGGCATCCAGCCCCTTACGGGCGCCGACATCGCCGACGTGGTCTACTATGCAGCCTCCGCACCAGAGCACGTGCAGATTGCCGAGGTGCTGGTGCTGGCCACACACCAGGCCTCAGGCTCGCACATCTGGCGAGAAGGACAACACCACGGCTGAACGCGAATCTCTTCGATGTGGGCTGAGTTTTTCGGCCCACATATTTTTTCAGGCAGGGACAACCAGCAATTCCTCCCCCACAAACAGGATTCACTGGTTTCATCTCTCATGAACGTTCTACAGCAGCGCAAAACTGAGCCCCTGTATTCACCCCTCTCTCATGATACGGTTTTTCACATCAGCTCAAAACTGAGCCCATGCACTCTCATCTCTCTCATGATATGTTTTATGTCAGCGCAAAAATGCGCCCACATACTCACCCCCCTCTCTCATGATACGAATTTTGCATCAGCCCAAAATTGCGCCCGTGCACTCTTTTTGTCGTTGGTTAGCTTCTATCTATTACAGCAATATGTCAAAGATCGCTCGGTGTGTCGCACCCTCTCACGAGGTAACGTTTCGTTACCCCATCGGCATCGATATAGACCCATTATATGTATTTAAGTAGATTGTTTTGAGACATAAACGGACGCTTCCGTTTACCCTACAAAGATACGAAAAATCTTTAAAACCACCAAATAATTAGGGTAAAAACCTGCCCTGTTTCAGCTCGTTTTCTGCCGGTATTTTTTGTGGCAGTTGCGAGGAGAGAATCAGAGAGCAGAGACCGCTCTCGCTGACGACGAACGTATTTTGCCCCTCCCCAGACTGTCGGTGACCGTACATTTCATACGGTCATCTTTATCCGTATGTCTCATGATGGCCTGCTCGAACAGATGATGACCATGTTTTGCGGACCGGAGCCCTGAATCAGGGCCCCCCTCCAAATTTGGCGACCAGAATCATGTTGATGATGGTAGTCTTCTGCGTTCCACAAGGGGGGAACGAATCGTTCACTCCTTTATCTTCATCTACATGCTTTCTCAGAGCAGGCCATCGGCGGACGGACCATGGCGTTTCTTACATTTTCTTGGTGCATTCCACCGTGGCCTTATAAGAGGGAAAATCAGAGGTGTTATGAAGACCTTACAAACTCATAGAAAATGCAACTAGCTGATAAGCAATCATTTAGCGCAAAAACCTAACAATCTAACAATCTAACATCTAACAATTAGCCTATAAAAAACGAAACTTTAAGTCTGTATATATTATATATTAATATATTATAATATATTAATATATAAAAGGATTTTCAAAACCTAATTGTTAGATGTTAGATGTTAGGTTGTTAGATTCTCCTCCTCACGGCAAGTCTTCGTGCTTTCCAAGAGCTGGCCATCAGCGAACAGACCATGGTGTTTCTTACACTTTCATGGTGCATTCCACCGTGGCTTATAAGAGGGAAAATCAGGGGGCGATATGAAGACCTTAAAAACTCATAGAAAATACAACTAGCTGAAAAGCAACCATTTAGCACAAAAACCTTAAAACCTTAAAACCTTATCGTTTAGCCTATAAAAAACAGAAAATGAGTTTCTATATATTATATATTAATATATTACAATATATTAATATATAAACATAATTTTAAAACCTATTCGTTAAGGTTTTAAGGTTTTAAGGTTTAAGGTTCTCCTGTAGGCAAGGCTAACGACCTGTCTTTTCCTGTATAGTGTTGACTCCTTTTGAGCCTTGATTTGTTGTTGTTTTGTTAATTACTGTTTATTGTACTGATTCTGTTGATTTGTCTCTCTGATCAGGCTGACTGCTTTCCTGCTTTTGTTGTCCCTTTTCACGGGTTTGTGGACGGTTTGCCAATATCAGCTCAGATTCGAGCCCACATACGCCTAAGTCTGCTCCAATATGCCTCCGGTGGCTTAACCGGCGTAAAACTGCGCCCGTCGCTTCCCCCCGCACACAACGATGCCGTCTGGAAAACTCTGAACACCCTCTGAGTTTCCCGAGGGCTGCTCGGCGCATTTAGAGTTGAGAACAGAGAGTTGAGAACTGAGAGGTATGATTACTTATGAGCTGAGAACAGAGAATACCCTACCCAGCAGCGGTTACCCCTGAAGCTGGAGAAAAAATCTGTGAAAATCCGTGATATCTGTGTGACTTTGTGAATTGAGAATTATAAAATCGGTGTAAATCTGTGTAATCTGTGGGCAAACGTCAAGAAAAACGAAAACTTTTCCGCACCCCGAAAATAGTGCCTAAAACGCTTGCATATCACCGGAAAAATGAGTAACTTTGCAGTAGACCCTAGACAAGTTGAGAGTTGAGAACTGAGGCGTATGATTACCTTTGGCAACGGCCGGAGGGGGCTTTAAGCTGGAGAAAAGCATCCTTAACGGAACGAAAGCAGGAGTGCAAGAGGCGGAGTATTGTCTACACTCCTACTCTCCTACACTCCTAAAAAGCTCCTAAAAGCTCTCCACTCCTATAAAAAGCTCCTAAAAGCTCTCCGCTCCTAAAAAACTCCCCAAAGGAGCTCCTGGCCTAGAGCCCTCTGGCCTTGAGCAATGCTGAGGCATCGGGCGACTTCATTCCTGTAAAGTCGGTGAACATCTGCATGAGATCACCCGTGTTACCACGACTCAGAATCTTGTCGCGCAAGTCCTGACCCACCTCAGGCTTCAGCGGCCCGCGAGCGGCGAAGCAATCAGCGATATTCACGGCCAGCACTTCCGTCCACAGATAACTGTAATAGCCTGCTGCATAGCCTCCTCCCCATACATGGTTAAAGTAAGACGTTGAGTAGCGCGGCGGAATCTGAGCGTTGAGCAGACCGATGTCGGCAAGAGCCTTTGTCTCGAACTCGGCAGCCTTGTCGGCGGTAGGAATCTGGTCAGTTGCGAGCATGTGCCAGGCCAGGTCGAGGCAGGTGGCTGCCAGGTTCTCGCCCAGGGCATAGGCCGTCTGGAAGTTGATGGACTTGAGCATCTTTGCCTTCAGCTCGGCAGGCATGGGCTCGCCCGTCTGGGTGTGCTTGGCAAAATGGTCGAACACCTCGGGAATGGATGCGAACGACTCGTTGAACTGCGACGGCATTTCCACGAAGTCGCGGGCAACGGCCGTACCGCTCAGCGTGTTGTATTTGCAGTTGGAGAGGATGCCGTGGAGGGCGTGTCCGAACTCATGGAACAATGTGCACACCTCGTCCCATGTGATGAGTGTGGGCTGTCCCTCGGGGGCCTTGGCATAGTTGGTGACGTTGTAGATGATGGGCAGCTGCTCGCGCAGGGTGCTCTGCTTGGCAAACGAGCTCATCCAGGCTCCGCCGCGCTTGGTGGGTCTGCGGAAGTAGTCGCTATAGAAGAGTGCCAGTGGCTTGCCGTCCTTGTCGATCACCTCGAAGACTTTCATGTCGGGATGATAGACGGGAATGTCGGTACGCTGCTTGAAGGTGAGGCCGTAGGCTCGGTTGGCGGCATAGAACACTCCGTTCTGCTGTACACTGTCGAGGTTGAAGTAAGGCTTGACATCATCGTCGGAGACCTCGAGCATCTCTTTCTTCATCTTGGCAGAATAGAAGAAGCGGTCGTACGGCTCCAGCTTGAAGTCGGGACCCTCGGTCTTCCGGGCATACTCCTCAATGGCTTTGGTCTCGGCATCGGCCTTGGGGGTGTAGTCCTTGATGAGCTGCTTGAGGAAGGCATAGACATTGTCGGGGGTCTTGGCCATCGTGTTCTCGAGCGAATACTCGGCATAGTTCTTGTATCCCATGATGGCAGCCTTCTCGGCTCTCAGCTTGGCAATCTCGACGACGATGGGGAAGGTGTTGAACTTCTCGTTGGTGCCGTCGGCCCTGTGGATAGAGGCCTCGAAGACCTTCCTACGCAGGTCGCGGTTCTGCAGATTGGTGAGCAGCGCCTGCTGGGTGGTGTTCACGATGACGATGCAATAAGGTGCCTTGCCTCCGCGGCTCTCGGCGTCGGCCTTGCATTGTGCGATGTCGGCCTCGCTCAATCCTGCCAGATCGTCTTTATTGTCCACCCACACGGCAGCATTGTTGGTGGCATCGGGCAGCAGGTCGCCCCATTGCTGCTGGAGTTCGGAGATGCGCATGTTGATTTCCTTCATCCGTGCCATCTTGTCTTCGGGCAACAAGGCTCCGGCACGCACAAACTTCTTATAGACCTCCTCGAGCAGTTTCTGGTCCTCGCCCGTGAGTTTCTCGTGCTCGTTGTCGTAGACCGTCTTGATACGTTCGAAGAGCTGCTTGTTGAAACTGATCTCGTTGGCCAGTTCGGTGAGCAGCGGGGTCACCTTCTTCTCGGTGTTGGCAATCTCGGGCGTCTTGTCGGCGCTGCAAAGGCTGCTGAAGACACTCTCCACGCGGTCGAGCAGGCGTCCGCTCTCGGCATAGGCAACGATGGTGTTCTCGAAGGTGGGCGCCTCCTGGCTCTCTACAATCGCCTTGATGTTGCTGCGCTGGTCGTCGATGGCCGCCTTGATGGCAGGCAGATAGTCGGTAGGCTTGATCTTGCTGAAGTCGGGAGCTCCGAAGGGCAGTTCGCTGGGCTGGAGCAAGGGGTTTTCAGACGTTCCTGCATCGTTGCAGGCGGTAAGTTGCATCATAGCCGATACGATGGCAATAGAAGTCATAACTCTTACGATTTTCATCATCTTGTTTTGTTTTTGAGGGTTAATATTTTTCTAACTGAAGAATTGCGTGAAGGCCTTGACACAATACAGATGGTCGGCAGTGCTTCCGGTCTCGCGGCAGCTGTGCATGGCCAGTATGCCGTTGCCCATGTCGACTCCGCGCAAGGGGATGGAAGACGCCAGGATATTGCCCAAAGTGCTTCCGCCAGCCACATCGCTATGGTTGACGAACCGCTGACAGGGCACGCCTGCCTTGCGGCAAATCTCGGCGAAGATGGCGGCAGAGACGGCATCGCTGGCATACTTCTGGGCTGCATTGAACTTGATGACGGGACCGCCGCCCAGCACGGGATGGTTGGTGGGGTCGAACTTCTCGGTGTAGTTGGGGTGCAAGGCATGCGCATTATCGGCAGAAACCATGAATGCCCGCTCTACGGCCTGGCTGAAAGCCTCGGGTGAGCCGCCCTGTGCCAAGGCGATGCGGTTGATGATGGAAGCGAGGAAGGGACTGCCTGCACCCTGCTTGGTCTGCGAGCCGGTCTCCTCGTTGTCGAAGATGGCCAGCACTTTCGTGACAGCACTCTTGCCACTGCCCAGCAAGGCCTCCAGTCCGGCAAAGCACATCGACAAGTCGTCGAGGCGGCCGGAGGAGATGAACTCGTTGTGAACACCGAAGGTGCAAGCCGGCGTGGCGTCGGCCAGATAGAGGTCGAAGTCGAGGATGTCCTCACGCTTCACGGGCTGCTGCCTGTTCAGTTCCTCGAGGATCACATTCATCAGCATGTTGCCTTTCTCCAGCTCATCGCTGACAATGCCCAGCAGGGGCAGCACGTCTTTCTGCTTGCTGAGCTTCACGCCGTCGTTCACCTGCCGGTTGAAGTGAATGGCCAGGTTGCTGATTTGCAACAGGGGCCGCTTCACATGCATGAGCAGGGTCTGCGGGGTGTACTCGTCCTTGCCCCTGACGATGACTCTTCCGGCAAGCGTCAACGGACGGTCGAACCATGTCGACATGATAGGACCTCCATACACTTCTGTGTTGAGCTTGACGATACCGCCCTCGCAAGGCATCTCGGCATTGGGCTTGACGCGGAAGGTGGGCGAGTCGCAATGGGCGCAAATCATGTGGAAGCCTGCGTCGGCAAGGGGTTTGGAACCTATCTCGAAGGCATAGACCGACGAGTCGTTCTTCGTCACAAAGAACTTATCGCCAGCAGCCACCTTTCCCAGCGGCTCACACGGATTCACACGGCGGTAGCCGGCTTTCTCCAACTCCTCGACAAGGTTTCTAACGGCCAGGAAATTCACTGGCGATGCATTCAGGAAATTCAGTAATCTATTGATCATTGTTCTTATCTTTTCTTTCTGTTCAACATTGGTAAATTAACAGGGGAAGGGCTCTTCTCAAATTAACGGAGAAGCTACTTCTTCAAATTAACGAGAAGGCCATTTCATTAAATCAACGAGAAGGCCACATCCATCATTTTCGTGAACGTTGTCTGGCGCTCCTCTGCGGTAGTCTCCTCGCCCGTGATGATATGGTCGGAGATGGTGCAAATGGTCAGCGCCCTCTTCCCTGCCCTCGCGGCATTCAGATAGAGAGCGGGCGCTTCCATCTCGATGGCCAGCACGCCCATCGACATCCACTTGTCGTTGTGAGAGTGCTCTTTGTAGAAGATGTCCGACGAGAACACATTGCCCACCTTGTAGCGGTAACCCAGGCGCTCGCACGTCTCTGCTGCTCCGCGCAGCAAGCTGAAGTCGGCAATCGGCGCATAGGTGCCGGGCAGTTCGAACTGAGAAGCATAGTTGGAGTCGGTGCAGGCACCCATGGCCAGCACCAGGTCGCCCACGTGCAGGTCCTCTTGCAAAGCACCAGCCGATCCTACGCGGATGATGGTGTCGACGTCGTAGAAATTGAAGAGCTCGTAAGTATAAATACCAATGGAGGGAATGCCCATGCCATGTCCCATCACACTCACCGGCTTGCCCTGATAGGTGCCTGTGTAGCCCAGCATGCCACGCACCTGGTTGAACAACACGGGATTCTCGAGGAATCTCTCAGCCATGAACTTGGCGCGCAACGGGTCGCCGGCCATAATCACAGTTTTGGCTATCTCGCCAGCTTGGGCCCCAATGTGGGGAGTAGGTGTTTTTGCCATAATGAACGTTTTTATAGTATTAAACAATTTTCTTCTGTTCGCAAAGATAGGAAAAATCGGCCAATATGCCAAATTTATTTTCTCCGAACCACTTCACGACAGACCTCCTCACCCCTATCATACAATGAATTACCTTATTTATATATAGCGTCCGTCGACGCAAAACAGGGTCGTAAGCCTGTGAGAAACACGAAGAAAGAGGCAGAAGAGAGAGACGTAAGCTAGTGAGAAACAGAAAGAAAGAGGCAGAAAAGAGGCGTTTGATGTTAAAAATAATAAACAAAAAGTACACTCTATTGGTAAAAAAACTATATTTGCAGAAATTTTTATATTCTAATCATTAAAATTATTTATTATGAAAAAACTTTTCGTTTTGGCTATTGCTGCTCTTGCAATGACATTTGTAAGCTGTGGCAACAAAGCAAAGGCTCCCGAAGCCGAAGTAGTAGACACCGTAGCAGTGGCTGATGCAGCAGCAGAGGCTGAGGCAACCATCAATGCCCTCGCAGAGAACCTTGAGAGCAAAGACTTGAATGCTTTCCAGACCGCCCTGGAGGCCGTGAAGGCAAAGGTGGCCGAGTTCCTGGCCAACAATCCTGCCATTGCTCAGGAGTATCTTTCTAAGGTTCAGGGCTTCCTGAAGGAGAATGCCGACAAGATCAAGGAGTTTGTAGGTGGAAACGCTGCCGTTGCAACATTGGTTGACGGTATTGGTGCTATTCCTTCTGAGACCATTGAGAAGCTCACTGGTGCTACCGACGCTCTGAAGGCTCTTGGTATTGACGCTGCTGCTGTTGCTGGCAACGCTGTTGAGGGTGCCAAGGATGCTGCCGCCAACGCTGTTGAGGGTGCTGTAGAAGGTGCAAAAGACGCCGTTGAGGGTGCCAAGGATGCTGCTGCCAACGCTGTTGACAACGCCAAGAACGCTGCTGCCGAGAAGGCTAACGCTGCCGTTGAGGACGCTAAGGCTAAGACAGGTGCTGCCATCGACAAGGCTGCTGCTGACGCCAAGAAGAAGCTGGGTCTCTAATTAGAATGAGCCGAGGCTCTAATAAGAATGAGCCAGGTCTCTAATAAGAATGAGCCGGCTCAACTATTGAGCATATTGAGCAATATCATATTCAACACCATAAAGAAAGGTCGCCCACTATGAGCGACCTTCTTTATTTGCTGTCTGTGATGGAATCACTCCCGGCGACAGACGAATACCGAGGGGTGTCCTAATCACGTTATCTGATTCTGTCAGCTGCTCATACGAGAGCTTCTTATCAGTTTCTGTCAGCTGATCGAACGAGAGCCTCTTATCTGATTCTGTCTGCTGCTCGTACGAAAGCCTCTTATCTGATTCTGTCTGCTGCTCTCACGAGTGCCTCGTCGGCCAGTATTGCCTTGCGAGCCATGACATATAGAATCATGGAAACCAAGGGAAGAACCGCCGCAAAGGACGGGTGGAAATCGCCATAGGCGAGCACCTGACTGAAAACAACATACACCACATACCATCCCAGGCAGAGCAACACGTTGAAAAGACAGAAACGAGCCTGTCCCTTGCGGTTGTGGTAGCTGAAAATGGCTGCAATGCAGATGGGAAGCGTAACCAGCAGGATGGCGAACAAAGCCCACACGGCAAAGTTGTGCGCCCCGTTAGGCTCCACCACCCAGAGGTTATACATGCTCATGTCGGCTCCCATGCCCTGAGGAGTGAAGCTTCCCACGGGAAGGCACAGACACACCACGGTGCAGATGAAAGCCAGCAGCATGAAAAGAGTTTGCTTGCGCTGAATCATAGTTCCACTCGCTTATTTGTTATCCTTTGAGGGATCGCGGAAATAGACATTCCCGTCGATGAACTCCTGAGTGGCCAGCAGCGACGGCTTGGGCAATTTCTCGTAGTAGCGCGAAATCTCAATCTGCTCACGATTCTCGAAAACCTCCTCCAGACTGTCATTATAAGAGGCAAACTCAGCGAGCTTCTTGCTGAGGTCTTGTTTGATTTCCACTGAAATCTGATTGGCACGCTTGGCGATGATGGCTACACTCTCGTAGATGTTTCCTGTTTCATCGCATAAATCCATAATGTTGCGTGTAACGGTGTTAACCGGTGCTTTTGACTTCTTGTAATCCATAAAAAGTTGACTAAAATATAATTGTTTTTTATTCTGTTATTGCATTGTTGTCATCCGAGCTTTCGCCGGTGTATTTCTTGCAGCGGCTGATATATTTCTCAGCCAGCGACTTGTCTTTAGAATCAGGATACTCGTTGATAAAACCATAGCACTCATCCTCTGCATCGCGGTAGCGCTCCATGCGCTTTGCCTCGGTACTGTTCTCAGCCAGCTCGAACTTGCTCTTCATGATGAGCAGGGCAAAATCCTCACGCTGCTTGCTATAGGGATAGTCCTTCAAGGCATTCTGGGCCGTCACAATGCAAGCCTCGTAGTTGCTTCCGCCCAACGAGCAGTTGCCGAAGTAAGTGCCCAGGTTGTAGTAGAGTTGCGCCGACAGCAGTTCTTTGGTCACCAGCTTGTTTTGCAGGTCGAACATGCGGTACTGCGCCTGCCTTTTGTTCTTCGCATCGGGGAAACGGTCAAGATACTCTTGATAGGCAGCAATGGCAGCTACCGTGGGCGACTGGTCGAGGCGTGGCTCGGGCGTGCTCTCGAAGAGGCTCTCACCCACATAGTAGGAGGCCAGCTCGGCATAGATGCCCTTGGGGTACGACTGGCAATACTTGCGGAAGGTGGCCGAGGCCATCTCGTAGTCCTTTGCCAGGAACTGGGCCATGCCCAGCATGTAGAGACAGTCCTGGGCGTTCTCCGTTCCCTTCATGGGAATCACCAGCTGGTCGAGCAAGGTGATGGCGCGCTGATATTTGCCATTGGCAAAGCACTCCTTAGCGTATTCGTATTTATAGTCGTTATCTTGGCTCTTAAACACCTGGTTGAACTCATGTGCGCAACCCGAAAAGAGCACAATAGTGCATATAGAGATCAGAATAATTTTCTTCATGTTCTTTCAATTTTCCGAAATTCGTCGCAAAATTACACATTATTCTAATAACGACAAAATGAAGTATACGTTTTTTTGCAAAAAAATGCTGAAAGTGTACATATATTACGATGTTTTTAGTATTTTTGCACTCTATGAATTTCAAACTGACATCTAAATTCAAGCCCACAGGCGACCAGCCTGAAGCGATTCGCGAACTGACAGAAGGACTGGAGCGTGGCGACCGCGCCCAGGTGCTGCTGGGTGTGACTGGCTCGGGAAAGACATTCACCGTGGCCAACGTGATAGCCAACGTGAACCGCCCCACCCTGATTCTCAGCCACAACAAGACGCTGGCCGCACAGCTCTACGAGGAGATGAAAGGCTTCTTCCCCGAGAATGCCGTCGAGTATTACGTATCCTACTACGACTACTACCAGCCGGAGGCTTACCTGCCTGCCTCCGACACCTACATCGAGAAAGACCTGGCCATCAACGATGAGATCGACCGGCTGCGGCTCTCTGCCGTCTCTGCTTTGCTTTCGGGCAGGAAAGACGTGGTGGTGGTCTCCTCCGTCTCGTGCATCTATGGCATGGGCGGCCCCGCCTCGATGGCCAACAGCGTCATCAACATCAAGAAAGGCATGATTCTCGACCGCAATATGTTCTTGCGCCGACTGGTTGATGCTCTCTACGTGCGCAACGACATCGAACTCAAGCGCGGTACTTTCAGGGTGAAAGGCGACACCGTGGATGTGTTCATGGCCTATAGCGACAACCTGCTGCGCGTCACTTTCTGGGACGACGAGATTGACAGCATTGAGGAGCTCGACGCCGTGACGCTCCACCGACTGGGTTCGTTCGAAGAATATCAGATATATCCTGCCAACCTTTTCGTGACTTCCAAGGAGCAGACCGAGATAGCCATCAGACAAATACAAGACGACTTGCTGAAGCAGATTGAATTCTTCAACGAGATAGGAGATGGCATTAAGGCTCAGCGCATTAAGGAACGTGTCGAGTACGACATGGAGATGATAAAAGAACTGGGGCATTGCTCGGGCATAGAGAATTACTCGCGCTATTTCGACGGCCGTGAGGCTGGTCAGCGACCCTATTGTTTGTTGGATTTTTTCCCAGAAGATTTTCTGTTGGTCGTCGACGAGAGCCATGTCAGCGTCCCACAGATCAGCGCCATGTACGGAGGCGACCGGGCCCGCAAGACCAACCTGGTGGAATATGGCTTCCGCCTGCCTGCGGCCTTCGACAACCGCCCGTTGCGCTTCGAGGAGTTCCAGCAGATGATTCATCAGGTGATCTACGTATCGGCCACTCCTGCCGACTTCGAACTGAACGAGGCCGAGGGTGTGGTGGTCGAACAGCTGATACGCCCCACAGGACTACTCGACCCCGAGATTGAGGTGCGACCGAGCGAGAATCAGATAGACGACCTGTTGGACGAGATCCTGACACGAAGTCAGCGGGGCGAGCGTGTGCTGGTGACGACGCTGACCAAGCGCATGGCAGAAGAGCTGACCGAATACCTGCTGAACCACGATGTGCGCGCCAACTACATCCATAGCGACGTAGCCACACTCGACCGCGTGAAAATCATGAGCGACCTGCGTGCCGGCGCCTTCGATGTGCTGGTGGGCGTCAACCTCCTGCGCGAGGGACTGGACCTGCCCGAGGTTTCGCTGGTGGCCATCCTCGACGCCGACAAGGAAGGATTCCTGCGCTCGCACCGCAGTCTCACCCAGACGGCAGGACGTGCTGCACGCAACGTGAACGGCAAGGTGATCATGTATGCCGACACCATCACTCAGAGCATGCAGCTCACCATCGACGAGACCATGCGCCGACGTGCCAAACAGCTGAAATACAATGAGGAGCACGGCATCACGCCCCAGCAGATTGTCAAGGAAATCAAGACGAGCCTCTCCACCCGTACCGAAGACTTACGGCCCGATGCCCGGGAAATCAAGATGGCCGTCACCGGCTCATCATCCTATGCTGCCAAGGGCGAACCCGCCAGTGGAGCCTTTGCCGCCGACCCGGTTGTGCGCCGCATGACAAGACCCCAGCTGGAGAAGTGCATCGAAGAGACCACCCGTCTGATGAAGGAGGCTGCCAAGAAGTTCGACTTCCTCCAGGCCGCTCAATATCGCAATGAAATCGTGCGCCTGCAAGAACAACTGGAATTGAAATAACGTTAATTTATCCTTACATTGAGAGTTATTCGCACATTATTTATTAATTTTGCACCAACTTATCAATCAGTATCACGCGTATGATGAAGAAAATTGCACTTGCCATATTGCTGTGCATGCCCTTAGGGATGCAAGCACAGAGCGTCGTCAACGATGCCAAGCAGAAAGCCGAACTGGCCAAGAAAGCCGCCGAGGAGGCTGCCCGTATTGCCGAGGAAGCTCGCATAGCCGCCCTCAAGGCCGAAGAGGCTGCCAAAGCTGCCGAGGAAGCCGCCAAGGCTGAAGCCAAAGCCAAGGCCAAGGCTGAAGAGGCCGTGAAAGAAGCGAAGGCTAAAGAGGCTGTGAAAGAGGCTAAGGCTAAAGAGGCTGCAAAAGAGGCAAAAGCTAAAGCTGAGGCAAAAGAGGCTGAGGCTAAGGCTAAAGAAGCCGCCAAAGAGGCTAAGGCTAAAGAAGCTGCCAAAGAGGCTAAAGCAAAACTCGAAGAGAGCACCACCAACAAATGGGAGGTCAGCAACAACGAGCGTGCGGTGAAGGCCTTGACCGAATCAGCCGCTGCTGCAGCACCCAACCCCGACGCCAAGTATCTGGAGGGTGCCGTGCCAGAGGTGAACGGACAAGTGGAGTGGCGCCTGAGCATCGACGTCCCCGGCAAGAGCGCCGAGTGGATCTACGACAAGCTGGGCCAGCTGTTCACCGACATGACCCATGCGGAAGGACAGATGGAGCAAAGCCGTGTGGCTTTGGCCGACGAGGCTACCCACACCCTGGGCGTGAGATTCCAGGAGTGGCTGGTGTTCCGCAACTCCACCCTCTCGCTCGACCGCACCGAGTTCAACTTCACCATCATAGCTGAGTGCACCAACGAGCATGCCGATGTGAAGCTGGGGCGCATCAACTACGTGTACGAGGAAAACCGTGACGGCGGCATGACCGCCAAGGCCGAGGAATGGATCACCGACAAATACGGACTGAACAAGAGCAAGACCAAGCTGGCCCGCCTCTCAGGCAAGTTCCGCCGCAAGACCATCGACCGTAAGGACTATATCTTCAGGGAAATCAAGAATACACTTTTGTTGGAAGACTAAAATCATTTCGTAACACATGACTTTGCAAAAGAGAAAAAGAGGAGAAAACCACGACGTCGAGGAGCGTCCCGACCGCTACCTGCGCCTGCGCAACATCCTGAACCTCATCTTCATGGTGGGCGCCATCGTGGGTGTGGCCGTCTATTTGTGGGCCGACAGCACCGTGGGCACCATTATCATTCTTGGCGCAATGGTGTTCAAGATGGTTGAATGCGTTTACAGATACAAGAAATGAAAAGAGCATTAGCCGTCATGGCTCTCCTGGCAGCTACTGCCGTCACCGTCGTGGCTCAGATCAGAGATTTGCAGCCCGAGGGTGGCTTGGCTATGCCCGGCCAGCAAGACAACCGCACCGTCATGAACCGCGACACCACGAAGACCGACAAGGAGATTCCCATGGGTCTGAAGGTGTGGAGCGTGGACGAGCGTTTTGGCGACCGCACACCGGCCACCGCCGACACCCTGCACTATATGTTCATGAACAGCATCTTCAACACCGGCCTGCGCTCGGAATACAACTCTACGGGCAACGTGGGTGCACCCCGCGAGCATCGCATCTTCATCGACCGGCAGGAGAACGACCAGTTCCTCTTCACCCAGCCATACGATTATTTCATTACGCCCCCCGGTAAGTTCCACTTCACCAACACGCTCTCGCCCATCACCAACCTCGCCTACAACACCTGTGGCGACCGCAACAACGGCGAGGACCACTTCAAGGCGCTCTTTGGCGTGAATGCCGGCAAGCGCATCGGACTGGGCTTTAAGTTCGACTACATCTACGGGCGCGGCTACTACCAGAACCAAAGCACCGCCCACTTCAACTACACCATGTATGGCTCTTATCTGGGCGACCGCTACCAGGCTCATCTGCTGCTTTCCACCAACCACCAGAAGGTGACTGAGAACGGCGGTATCACCAACGACGACTATATCACCCACCCCGAGGTGTTCAGCGATAATTTCCGCACCAGCGAGATACCAACCCTGCTCGAGCAGAACTGGAACCGCAACGACAACCAGCACGTCTTCTTCACCCATCGCTACAGCCTGGGCTTCAACCGCAAGGTGCCCATGACCGAGGAGGAAATCAAGGCGAAGAAGTTCGCCATGGCCTCACAGAAAGAACAGGAGGAGAAGAAAGCCCGCGAGGAAGCCATGAAGCAGGCCAAGAAAGAGGGCCGCGAGTGGAACGAGGCCGAATACCAGCAGCAGCGCACGCAGAAAGACTTCGGCGGACGCCCCGACGATGCCAAGATTGCGGGCAAGGAACCAGCGCCTGCTGACAGTACCGCCACTGAGGGCACCGGCCGCATCAAGGTAGGCAGCAAGGAAGAGGCCGACCGCCTGCTGGCACAGGAGAAGACCCAAGAGAAGGAGGACACGGCATGGGTGAAAGACGAGTTTGTGCCCGTGACCAGTTTCATCCATACAGCCAAATTCGACAACTACCGCCGCATCTTCGAGGCCTATCGGGTGCCCGACACCTATTACGCCAACACCTACAACGTCGTGGAAAAGCTCGCCTCCGACTCTATCTACGACAAGATTGGCCACTACCGGCTGAAGAATACGCTCGCCATCGCCCTGCTCGAAGGCTTCAACAAGTGGGCCAAGGCAGGACTGAAAGGCTTTGTCACCTCCGACCTGCGCCATTTCTCCCTCCCCGCAGAAGCCGCCGAGGGCGACACCCTGCCGGGCTTCCGCTCGTTCAACGAGCACACCCTGAGCGTGGGCGGACAGCTGAGCAAGACACAGGGCTCGCTCTTGCACTACAATGCCACCCTCGAGACGTGGCTGATGGGCGAAGACGCCGGCCAGCTGAAGGTCGACGCCTCTGCCGACTTGAACTTCCATCTCTTCGGCGACACCGTGCAGCTGGCTGCCAACGGCTATCTGCACCGAGTCAACCCCACGTTCTTCTATCGCAACTACCAGTCGCGCCACTTATGGTGGAACAACGACAAGCTCGACAAGGAGACGCGTCTGCACCTCGAGGGCACGCTCACCTTCGGAAAGACCAACACCCGACTGCGCGTCGCCTTCGACAACATCAAGAACTACACCTATTTCGGTCAGGACTGGGCTGTTGATGGCACCGACCGCTATGGCTACAACGTGGCTGTGCGCCAGCAGAGCGACAACATGACGGTGCTGACGGCACAGCTCGACCAGCGCTTCCGTCTGGGACCGCTCAACTGGGAGAGTGTGGTGACGTGGCAGAAGTCCAGCGACGATGATGTGCTGCCCCTGCCGGCGCTCAACGTCTACTCCAACCTGTTCCTGAAATTCAATGTGGCCCATGTGCTCACCATCGACCTGGGTGCCGACGTGCGCTACTTCACGAAATACTACGCCCACGACTACTGCCCTGCCCTCGGCCAGTTCACGGTCCAGGAGAACCGCGACAACCGCATCGAGCTGGGCAACTACCCCATCGTCAATGTCTATGCCAATATGGACATCAAGCACACCCGCTTCTTCGTGATGATGAGCCACGTCAACGCAGGCAAAGGAAAGCGCAACTACTTCTTCACGCCCCACTACCCGCTCAACGAGAATATCATCCGCTTTGGCGTCAGCTGGAATTTCTTCAACTAGTTCTGGTTTCTCGGCTCGCTGTTTTTACCCGTTTCCGGCCTCGCCGACTGGCTAGCGCAGGTAAAAATCTATCAGCACGCCCAGCGAGAAGAGAATGCCATAGATAAACATGTTGCGGGCATTCTCACCCAGTATCAGGTTGAGCGCCTTGCCGTGCTTGATGCGCTTCATCTTTCTATAGGTACGCGCGTGAAGCATCAGATAGACCACGGGCAGGAAGAAGGTGAAATAACGGCCCGTGAAAAAGAATACCAGCCCCACGAGGAAGGCCAACAGTCCCAAGGCAAAAAACAAAATCTCCGAGGCCCGCTCGCCAATCCTGATGACCAGCGTGCGCTTGCCGGCGGCCCGGTCGGTGTCGCGGTCGCGGTAGTTATTGACGATGAGCAGGGTGTCAATCACCATTCCGCAAGCCAGCGACGACTCCACCACCTCCTTGGTCACCGTGTGGGTCTGCAGGAAATAAGTACAGCAGACCGGAACGAGACCGAAGAACACCAGGACGAGCAGGTCGCCAAGTCCCAGATAAGAGAGATGGGTGGTATAGAGGAAGCAGAACACCACGCACAACAAGCCCACCACCACCATTTCCAGTCCGCCGAAGGCCACCAGGGGCAGACCCGTCAGACAGGCCAGGGCGGTGGTCATGCCAATGGCACGCCGCATGGCAGCCGTGGTCACCCATCCCTGGGCGCACGCCCGGCGCGGACCCAGGCGCGTCTCATCGTCGGTACCCTTCTTATAGTCGAAATAATCGTTGATGAAGTTGGCGTCTATCTGCATGATAAACGCAAAGAGAAGGCACAACGCGGCAGCTATCCCATTGAAGTCAATGCCCGTCAGACGGGTGTCCACCCAAGCCAGCGAGAGTCCCATCATCACCGGAACAGCCGCACCCGTAAGCGTTTTAGGCCTGGCAGCCAGTATCCACGCCTTCAAGGAGTTTACACGAATTGCTTCCATCATTGTACTATATTCTTGCTCGTTATTACGTTTTCTACTCTGTTTTTATCTTGTTTTGCTTGCAAAAGTACGAATTATTTGCTAATTTTGCAAAAATAAACCTTGATTTCGCATGATTGACCAGCGTGTAAGCCTCGATTTGATGGAGTTCGTCGAAACCCAGATACTCCCCCGCTACAATGCCTTCGACAAGGCCCACAACCTTGTGCATGCCAACCGTGTCATCAGCCGGTCGCTCGAACTGGCCCGCAAGATTGGTGCCGACATGAACATGGCCTATACCATTGCCGCCTACCACGACCTGGGACTGGAAGGGCCGCGAGCCATCCACCACCTGACCAGCGGGAAGATACTCACCGCCGACGCCCGTCTGAAGCGCTGGTTCACGCCCCAGCAGCTCACCGTGATGAAAGAAGCCGTTGAAGACCACCGCGCCTCCAGCAGCCATGCGCCGCGCAGCATCTACGGCAAGATAGTGGCAGAGGCCGACCGCGACCTCGAACCCGAGGTGGTGTTTCGCAGAACCATTGAATACGGCATCGAGCACTATCCCGAGAAAAGCCCCGAAGAGCATTGGGAGCGGTTTATGGAGCACATGCAGAACAAGTATTCCGAGCACGGATACATCAAGCTGTGGATACCGGGCTCGCCCAACGAACAGCATCAGAAAACCATCCAGAAACTGATACAAGAACCTGAAAAGCTGAGAAGCATCTTCGACAAGCTTTTCCAGGAGGAATGCCAGGAAGAAGGTCTAACAGATATTAGCCTATGAACATCAAAGTCAGAATGCCGAAATTCACCAAGCTGCCCCATGCCAAACAAGGCTGGGCGCATGAGTTGCTGATGTCGGTCGTGGCCACCAGCATCTCCATCGTGCTTACCTTCGGTACAGCATATCTGCTGGAACAGCAACAGAAGAAATCCTCACAGCGCCACATGGCGATGATGATCATCCACGACATCGACGAGAGCATCAAGCAGATGGAGCGCGTCGACAACATCCTCAGGCTATTCAGCGACCTGCAGCTCAGCATCATGGAGGGAAAATATGAAAAGGGCATCAGCTCTGCCAGCGTGAGCCTCATTTCCTGAGACCCCTCCTTTGTACATTTTGCCGAAACCGCCGAGCGCATCTTCACGTCCAATGTCGACACATGGAGCACCATCGGCAAGGTGAATTTCATCGACAATGTGAGCAGTTGATACATCTGCCGAAGAAACTTCAAGACGAAAGTCATCGATGCTTTCCATCAGACGCTAAAGCCCAACGGCGAAGACGGCGATATCTTGTCGTTGCAGGAACTGCTCGACATCGATGTCGATGTCTTTATCATCGGGTCGAGCGAGATGATTCATCGCATGAAGGCCTACAACCGCTTGAACAGGCGCATGATGGGTGTCAAGGATGAAGACCTTGACCATTTCTTGAAAGACCGTCAGAGCATCGATAAAGGTTCTCTCGACACCTTGATCAATGCCCTCAAGGAAGAGTATCTTGAGAAAATAGGGGAAAAAGACCAGGCCAGGCAATACTTCGATGAAAACATGGACAAGCTTTATCCGCCAGGCAACTCCGTTCCCCAAGAGTGAACCGTAAAATGCCCCTTTCGTCCCCGAGTGTGTGCCACCCCCATGCTGAGTGGAGCATCATTCGTGGCCACGGTGAGGGTCTGCTGCTCTCTATCATTACCAGGCAACGAGCAGCGCACAAGGCTGACGCAAAACCGTGATTAACAATATTTAAGGGCCCGAATCGTGGGGGATGAAGAGTTTTTGCATTCTATATGATATGCAAATTTGGCAGTCTCAGATTTTGGTATTAATTTTGCAGGCGAATTGGAGAAGTAAGGAGGAACAGATCAAAAAAACAAACCAACATCAGTACTGATAAGAAATGAAAGAAATCAAACACCAAGAGTTCGGAGGCGAGCGCCCCTTGTTTGGCTGCAAGGACCTCAAGCTGACGGACATCACCATCGTCGACGGCGAATCGGGCATCAAGCAATGCGAGAACATAGAGGCAGAAGACTGTAAGTTCTACGGCAAATATCCCTGGTGGCACGTGGACGGTGCACGCATCAACAACTGCTATTTTGCTCCCGGGTCGCGCTCTGCCATCTGGTACACCAACAACCTGGTGATGAAAAACTCGGTGATCGACGGTCCGAAGTTCTTCCGCGAGATGGAGAACGTGGAGCTGGAGAATGTCACCATCAACGACGCCGACGAGACCTTCTGGAAGGTGAAGAACCTGCGACTGAAGAACGTGACGCTCAACGAGGGCACCTACCCCTTCATGTTCTCGGAGGATATATTTGTTGACGGTCTGAAAAGTAACTCGAAGTATGTTTTCCAATACTGTAAGAACGTGGAGGTGCACCATGCCGACATCGTGACGAAGGACTCGTTCTGGGAGTGCGAGAACGTGACCATCTACGACTCTGTGCTCGACGGCGAGTATCTGGCGTGGCACTCGAAGAATGTGCGGCTGGTGAACTGTCACCTGGCCGGCGAGCAGCTGCTCTGCTATGCCGACAACCTGACGCTGGAGAACTGCACCTTCGACGCTGCCTGCGACCGTGTGTTCGAATACTCTACCGCACGTGCCGACATCCGTGGCCGCATCGAGAACATCAAGAACCCGACCAGCGGGCACATCGTGGCCGACGAGATTGGGAGCGTGACCATCGACGAGTTCCTCCGCCAGCCTGCCAACTGCAAGATTGAAACGAGGGGCTGACAACGGTAGTGACCAGGATGACGGGGACACCGGGTAACGGATGAAACTAAGAAGAATCAGAGTATCAAAGAAAAAACAAAGACAATATGGCTCAATTCGATTTCGACAAAATCATCAACCGCCGCAACACCAACTGCGTGAAGTGGGACGAGTGTGCAGAGGGCGTCATCCCCATGTGGGTTGCCGACATGGACTTCCAGGTGGCTCCAGCCATCACCGAGACCCTGCGCCAGCGCGTGGAACATGGGGTGTTCGGCTACACGCTGGTGCCCGACAGCTACTACGAGGCTACCATCAACTGGTTCAGCCGCCGCCACGCGTGGGAAATCAAGAAGGAATGGATACAGTATATTCCGGGTGTGGTTCCTGCCCTGAGCGTGCTGGTGAAGGCGCTGACAGAGCCTGGCGACGGGGTGATCATCCAGACTCCCGTCTACAATTGTTTCTTCTCGAGCATCCGCAATAACGGCTGCGAGATACTGCTCAGTCCGCTGAAGCGCGTGCCGCTGAGCAACGGGCTGTTCACCTACGAGATGGATTTTGACGACCTGGAGCGGCAGGCTGCCAACCCGAAGGCCAAGCTGATGATTCTGTGCAATCCCCACAATCCTGCGGGCCGCGTGTGGACTCCCGAGGAACTGGAGCGCGTGAACGACATCTGCCAGCGCCACGGTGTGCGGGTGGTGGCCGACGAGATTCATTGTGAGCTGGTGATGGGCGGCTACAAATTCACCCCCTACGCATCGGTGAGCGAGGCCTGTCTGGCGAACAGCATCACCTGCAACTCGCCTTCGAAGTCGTTCAACATTGCCGGACTGCAGATATCGAACATCATCTGCCCGGACCCCGAGACGAGGGAGCGCATCGACCGCGCCATCAACATCAACGAGGTGTGCGACGTGAACCCCTTTGGCGTCATCGCCCTGCAGGCTGCCTACAACGAGGGTGAGCCGTGGCTGAAAGAGCTCTGCTGCTACCTGGAAGAGAACTACAAGGCGCTTCGGTCGTTCTTCGCCGAAGAGCTGCCCAACATTCCCATTACCCGACTAGAAGGTACTTACCTGCCATGGGCCGACATCAGCCGTCTGGGCGTCGACTCGGACACGCTGGCGGCTCGCCTGCTGGAAGAAGGAAAGGTGATGGTGAATGCCGGAACGATGTATGATACCACCCCCGCGGGACGGAATTTCATCAGACTGAACATTGCCTGTCCGCGGACGGTGATGATGGAAGGTCTGAACAGAATCAAGACCATCTGCCAACAGTACTAAGACGCAAGTCAGATCATTCCCTTGCTAGAAAAATAAAGATAGGCCAGGACTGCCACTACAACCACCCCTACAATGGTGCGGATGAGGCAGCTGGCCACTTTCTTTATGACCAGGAATGCCACCACAACTGCTACCAAAGCAAACACATAATATGCAAAGTTGTTCTCCATATCTATTTAATGTTTTCTGTTTTTTTGACCAGACTCGTTGGCGAGGGTTATCAGTTTTGCCAGGTATAGAAGTTGCCACCCGGTTTCACCAGCAACCCCAGCACTCCCACACTTATTGGCCGAATATGCTCCTGAATGCTGTCGGAATGGGGGTCTCGAACTCCATGGGCTGACGCGTTACGGGATGGTAGAAGCAGAGCTTGTAGGCATGCAGGCACAAACGGTGCAGGGGATTGTCGCCATTGCCATATTTCACGTCACCGCAGATGGGATGGCCCAAATCGGCAGAATGGACACGAATCTGATTCTTGCGCCCTGTCTCCAGCTGGTACTCGACCAGAGAATAGGCATCGGTGCTGTCTAACACCCTGAAATGGGTCACGGCATACTTGCCCCCATTGTCGACGGGCGACGAGAAGGTGATGTATGCCTTATTGTCCTTCAGCCAGTTGGCCACCGTGCCAGTTTTCTCGGTCATCACGCCCGACACCACACCCACATAGCGACGGTCGTAGACAATGTCGTGCCAGTTGTGCTCGAGCATCTGCTCCGTCTGCATATCCTTGGCATAAATCATCAGTCCGCTGGTGTCGCGGTCGAGGCGGTGCACCACATGGGCGCGGCACTGCTGGCGGGTGCGCTGGAAGTAGTCGTCGAGCACACTCTTCACGTTGAGCGAAGAATGGCCGGCAGCCATGGAGAGGATGCCCACATTCTTCTCGACCACCACCAGATACTGGTCCTCGTAGACCATCTTCACATAACGGCTCTTGAAACGGTCGTTGCGCTTCGACTTGCTGATGCTGACACGCATGCCGGGCTTGAGCTGATAATCAAACTGGGTGACATACTTATCGTTCACCCTCACACCCCTGCCCTGAAGGGTTGCCTTCAGTTTGCTGCGGCTGCCCTTCAAGTTGGCGAGCATCCACTCCAGCAAGGGCATGGACTGGCCGACCTCGTAGTGGTCGTAGTCTTCAAATTCGTTGTTGTAGTATCTCATTTCGCGTGCAAAGGTACGAATAAACAAGCAAATATTACACAGATTGGAAGTTTTTTCGTAATTTTGCACCTAAAATCAAAAAAAGACTGACAATGAAACAGAAGACGAGCAAAGAAGAACAGATATTGATACGCATCACCGGGCAGGACCGCCCCGGACTGACTGCCGCCATGATGAGCATCCTGGCCCGATATGACGCACAGATACTGGACATCGGACAGGCCGACATCCACTCCACGCTGTCGCTGGGCGTGCTCATACGCATCGACGAGACACATTCAGGACAGGTGATGAAAGAGCTGCTGTTCAAGGCCACCGAACTGAGTGTCAACATCGGCTTCTCGCCCATTGGCGACGACGAGTATGAGGACTGGGTGGGCCAGCAGGGCAAGAACCGCTACATACTGATGGTGATGGGCAGGCAGCTGGCTGCACGCCAGATAGAGGCTGCCACCAGAATCATTACCGAGCAGGGGCTGAACATCGACAGCATACTGCGCCTCACGGGACGTAAGAGCATCAAGCACCCGGGCAAGCATGTACGGGCGTGTATTGAGTTCTCGTTGCGTGGCGAGCCTGCCGACCGCCAGAAGATGCAGGCCGACCTGATGAAGCTTTCGTCGGAAATGGAGATAGACTTCTCGCTGCAAAAAGACGACATGTACAGAAGGTCGCGCCGCCTGATCTGCTTCGACATGGACTCGACGCTCATCCAGACGGAATGTATCGACGAACTGGCCATACGAGCCGGCGTGGGCGACCAGGTGAAAGCCATCACCGAGCGTGCCATGAGGGGCGAGATAGACTTCAAGGAAAGCTTTAGCCAGCGTGTGGCATTGCTCAAGGGACTAGACGTGAGCGTGATGCAGGACATTGCCGAGCACCTGCCCATTACCGAAGGTGCCGACAGGCTTATCTCCGTGCTGAAGCGATGCGGCTATAAGATAGCCATCCTGAGCGGAGGATTCACCTACTTCGGTGAGTATCTGCAACGCCGTTTCGGCATCGACTATGTGTATGCCAACGAACTGGAAGTCGACGACAACGGAAAACTGACAGGCCGCTATCTGGGAGAGGTGGTAGACGGTCACCGCAAGGCAGAGCTGCTGAAGCTGATAGCCCAGGTGGAGAAAGTGAACCTGGCACAGACCATCGCCGTGGGCGACGGAGCCAACGACCTGCCCATGATCAGCGAAGCAGGACTTGGCATCGCCTTCCATGCAAAGCCCCGTGTGGTGGCCAACGCCGAGCAGAGCATCAACACCATCGGCCTGGACGGAGTGCTCTATTTCCTGGGCTTCAAAGACTCGTATCTGGGCGAGCAGGGGAAACTGTAAAAACGTGGTTTCGCCCGTCATCACCCGTTCGAAGACTCACCCGATAGCCATCAAAACACTACCATCGTCGTAGCAGCCGAAATGGGCTGTAAACGCAAGAAATGAGGAAATAAAGCGGTTTTTATTTCCTTATTTGCGCGTTTATTCGTACCTTTGCACCCAAAATTAAATATAATAAGGTAAACAAGAATGATAACAGTCACCAATCTTGCCATTCAATTCGGAAAGCGAGTGCTTTACAAAGATGTGAACATCAAGTTCACCAGTGGAAATATTTACGGCATTATAGGAGCCAACGGCGCAGGCAAATCGACTTTGCTGAAGGCCATCAGCGGTGAGCTCGAGCCGAACAAAGGAACCATAGAGCTGGGTGCGGGCGAACGCCTCTCGGTGCTCGACCAGGACCACTTCAAATACGACCAATTCTCGGTGATGGACACCGTGCTTCAAGGCCATGAGCCGCTCTGGAAGAACATGAAGGAGCGCGAGGCCCTCTACGCAAAGGAAGAGATGAGTGAGGAAGACGGCAACCGCGCCGCCGACCTGGAGCTGAAGTTTGCCGAGATGAACGGATGGGAAGCCGAGAGCGAGGCTGCCCAACTGCTTCAGAACCTGGGCATCAAGGAAGACTTGCACTACAAGCAGATGGCCGACATTTCGAACAACGAGAAAGTGCGCGTGATGCTGGCCAAGGCGCTCTTCGGCCATCCCGACAACCTGCTGCTCGACGAGCCCACCAACGACCTCGACCTGGACACCGTACAGTGGCTGGAGAGCTATCTGAGCAACCTCGAGCAATGTGTGCTGGTGGTGAGCCACGACCGTCACTTCCTCGATGCCGTCTCCACGCAGACCGTCGACATAGACTTCGGCAAGGTGACGGTGTTCTCGGGTAACTACTCGTTCTGGTACGAGTCGTCGCAGCTGGCTTTGCGCCAGGCCCAGAACCAGCGACTGAAAGCTGAGGAGAAACGCAAGCAGCTGGAAGAGTTCATACGCCGGTTCTCGGCGAATGTGGCCAAGAGTAAGCAGACCACCTCTCGCAAGAAGATGCTGGAGAAACTGAACGTGGAGGAAATCACACCTTCTACCCGCAAATACCCGGGCATCATCTTCCAGATGGAGCGCGAGCCCGGCAACCAGATACTGGAAGTGGAAGGCCTGCGGGCTGTCGACAACGACGGAACGGTGCTGTTCGACAATGTCTCTTTCAACATCGAGAGAGGACAGAAGACCGTCTTCCTCTCCCACAACCCCAAGGCCATGACGGCCCTTTTCGAAATCATCAACGGTAACCGGGAGGCACAGGCAGGCACCTTCAAATGGGGCATCACCATCACCACCGCCTATCTGCCCCTCGACAACACCGAGTTCTTCCAGAGTAACCTCAACCTGGTAGAGTGGCTCTCGCAATACGGGCCCGGCAACGAGGTGGTGATGAAAGGATTCCTGGGCCGCATGCTCTTCAAGCAGGAAGAGGTGGAGAAAAAGGTCAACGTGCTCTCAGGAGGCGAGAAGATGCGCTGTATGATTGCACGTATGCAGCTGAAAAACGCCAACTGCCTGATTCTCGACACGCCCACCAACCACCTCGACCTGGAATCGATCCAGGCTTTCAACAACAACCTGATACAGTTTAAGGGCAACATCTTGTTTGCCTCGCACGACCACGAGTTCATCAACACGGTAGCCGACCGCATCATCGAGTTGACGCCCAAGGGCACTATCGACAAGCTGATGAGCTACGACGACTACATCTACGACGAGGCCATCAAGGAGCAAAAAGCCAAGATGTACAGTTGATGTGGGCAAGTGGATGGCCCTGCGCCTCATACACACTCATCACAGACACAAGATCAACCCATATAGCATTTCCTTTGGCATGGTTTTTGCAATGCGAGCCATAGACATCAAAACCAATTCATTATGAGCAAAGAAAAAACAATTGATATTAAGGACGGTAACCAGGAGGAAGCCGTAGAGCAAGAAAAAGAACAGGAAACAACCAACGAGGCTACAGAGACCAGCGAGGCTGGCGAGGACACGAACGACGAGGCATCTGCCGAGGCGCAAGATGAGAAAGACCCGCTGGAAGCTGCCCATGAGCAGATAGAGCAGTTGAAAGACCAGCTGCTGCGCACCATAGCAGAGTTTGACAACTACAAGAAACGCACCATCAAGGAGAAAGCAGAGCTGATACTGAATGGTAGCGAGAAAACCGTTACTGCCATCCTGCCCGTACTTGATGACTTTGAGCGCGCCATGGCCGACCACACCGACGACCCCACGGCCATCAAAGAAGGCATGGAGCTGATTTTCAAGAAGTTTGTGAAGACACTGGAAGGTCTGGGCGTCAAGAAGATTGAGACCGACAACCAGGATTTCGACGTTGACTTCCACGAGGCCATCGCCATGGTTCCCGGCATGGGTGACGACAAGAAGGGCAAGGTAATCGACTGCGTGCAAACCGGTTATATGCTCAACGACAAAGTCATTCGTCATGCCAAAGTGGCAGTCGGTCAGTAATTTTCAAATCTAACAACAACCAACATACAAAAAGAAATGGCACAAAAGCGTGATTACTACGAGGTTCTTGGTGTTGACAAAAACGCATCAGAGGACGACATCAAGAAAGCCTATCGTAAAATAGCCATCAAATACCATCCCGACCGTAATCCCGGCAACAAAGAGGCCGAGGAGAAGTTCAAGGAGGCGGCAGAGGCTTACGATGTGCTCCACGACCCGCAGAAACGTCAACAATACGACCAATTCGGATTCGACGGTCCCAACATGGGAGGTGGATTCGGAGGATTCAGCAGTGGCGGATTCTCTATGGACGATATCTTCTCTATGTTCGGCGACGTGTTTGGCGGACGTGGTGGATTCGGAGGTTTCAGCAGCGGCTTTGGAGGCGGCCAGCACCAGCAGTATCGTGGCAGCGACCTTCGGCTGAAGGTACGCCTCTCGTTGCAGGAGATTTCCACCGGTGTCACCAAGAAATTCAAAGTGCGCAAGGATGTGGTCTGCGAGCATTGCCACGGTTCGGGAGCTGAGGGAAACAGCGGTAGTGAGACTTGTCCCACCTGCCACGGAAGTGGTGTTGTCACGCGCACCACTCAGAGCCTTTTCGGCATGATGCAGACGCAAAGCGTATGTCCTACATGCCAGGGCGAAGGCAAAATCATCAAAAACAAATGTCATCATTGCCATGGCGAGGGTGTTGTGAAAGGCGAGGAAGTTGTCGAGATCAAGATTCCAGCCGGTGTGGCAGAAGGTATGGTGGTCAACGTGCCTGGCAAAGGTAATGCAGGAAGGCACAATGGCACCAACGGTAACATTCAGGTGTTCATCGAAGAGGAAGCCAACAACACGTTTGTACGCGACGGTAATGATGTCATCTACAACTTGCTGCTCGACTTCCCCACCGCAGCGCTAGGCGGCAATGTCGACATTCCCACCATCGAGGGCACGAAGGCCAAGATAAAGATAGAGCCGGGCACACAGCCTGGCAAGACGCTGCGCCTGAGAGGGAAGGGACTGCCGGCCGTTCAAGGCTATGGCAACGGTACGGGCGACTTAGTAGTCAACATCAGCGTTTATGTACCGAAAACTCTTAACCGTGATGAGAAGGAAGCTCTGGAGCGCATGCAGAAGAGCGACAACTTTAAAGGTGACGCTCAAACCAAGCGCAACATCTTCGAGCGGTTCAAGAACTATTTCAACTGACTTTTTCTACATCAACCACAACAGTTTTAGCATCAACCACTAGCGTTTCAGCATCCATGACCTATCAACAAACCATCGACTATCTGTTCCATGTAACTCCTGTCTTTGAGAAAGTCGGAGCAGGGGCATACAAAGAAGGACTTTCCAACACATGGGCCATGGATGAGCATTTCGGTCATCCACACCGTCAGTTCAAGACTATTCATGTGGCTGGCACCAACGGCAAAGGATCGTGTTCGCATACGATTGCTGCCATTCTTCAGTCAGCTGGCTATAAAGTGGGACTCTATACGTCGCCTCACCTTGTAGATTTCCGTGAACGGATTAGGGTTAACGGACTGATGGTGAGCGAAGAATACGTCATCGACTTTGTTGAGAACGAACGCGCTTTCTTCGAGCCTTTGCACCCTTCGTTCTTCGAACTGACCACTGCGATGGCCTTCAAGTATTTTGCTGAGCAGCATGTAGACATAGCTGTTATTGAGGTAGGACTGGGCGGAAGACTCGATTGCACGAATATCATCACGCCAGTGCTCTCCATCATCACCAACATATCGTTCGACCACACTCAGTTCCTGGGGAACACGTTGGCAGAGATTGCCGCCGAGAAGGCTGGCATCATCAAGCAGGGTGTGCCCGTGGTAGTCGGTGAGACAACGCCTGAGACCCTCCCTGTTTTCGAGGCGAAGGCTCAAGAAGTCCATGCCCCACTCCACCTGGCAGAACAATATGAACCCGATTGTGACTACGATTTCGAATTGAAAGGCAGCTATCAGGACAAGAACAAGCGTACCATCCTTTGCGCCATGCATTGCCTCCAAGAGCTGTTGGAAATGGAAGATGTGCATGGGGCAATAGCCCAGGGCATGGCCCACGTTTGTGAGCTGACTGGGTTAGTAGGCCGGTGGCAAACACTACGCCAACAGCCATTAGTCGTTTGCGACACGGGGCATAACGTTGGTGGATGGACATATCTGTCGGAACAAATCAAGGCCCAAAAGTGCCGCCAACTGCGCATCGTGTTCGGAATGGTGGATGACAAAGACATCAACACGGTGATGGAGATGCTTCCGAAAGATGCCGTCTACTACTTCACCCAGGCATCTACTCACCGAGCCATACCCGTAGGAAAAGTGATGGAATACGCCACGAGCCACGGCCTTCGTGGAAATGGTTTCAACAACGTGAAAGATGCTTACCATCAGGCTCTTCAAGATGCATCAATAGAGGATTTTATCTTTGTGGGGGGAAGCAGCTATGTGGTGGCCGATTTGCTCGCCATCTAACATTTTACAAGTTTTAACACACCGAAAAGGACAATTTATAAGTGTTTCATTCGTGATTCTCATTTATTTTTAGTTACTTTGCAACTATCTTTTTTAGTAACTAAAAACAGAAGATATTATGAGTACTATTGAAACAGAAAACCTCTGTGGCCTGAAACGCAAAGACTTTCAGACCACAATCAATGGAAAGAAAACCGATTTGTACATTCTGAGAAACCGACTCGGATATGAGGTTGCAATCACCAACTACGGTGGAGCCATTGTAGCAATTATGGTGCCCGATAAGGATGGCAAAGTTGCCAACGTTATCCAGGGACACGACAATATCCAAGATGTCATTAACAGCCCAGAGCCTTATTTGTCAACACTCATCGGACGATATGGTAACCGTATCTGCCGCGGACAGTTCACGCTCAACGGCAAAGAGTATCAGCTGGCCATCAACAACGGTCCCAACGCCCTGCACGGAGGCCCCACCGGTTTCCATGCCCGTGTGTGGGATGCCCGTCAGATGGGTCCACGCTCATTGGCTTTGCACTATGTATCTGCTTACGGAGAGGAAGGGTTCACAGGCGAATACCGTGTAACCGTAGAATACACCTTCACCGATGCTAACGAGCTGGTGATCGAGTATTTGGCTTCGACCAACAAGAAGACCATCATGAACCTTACCCATCATGCTTTCTTCAGCCTCCAGGGCATTGCCAACCCCACTCCCGTCATCAACGACCAGGTGTGCGAGATCAATGCCGACTTCTATATTCCTATCGACGAGACAAGCATTCCTACAGGTGAGATTCTGAAGGTGGCAGGCACTCCATTTGATTTCCGTACTCCCAAGCCCGTCGGACAAGACATCGACGCTGACAACGAGCAGATTAAGAACGGTGCTGGCTACGACCACTGTTTCGTACTCAACAAGCGCGAGGAAAGCGAGCTGAGTTTCGCCGCACGCCTGAAGGAGCCCGTCAGCGGACGCACGCTTGAGGTCTATACCACAGAGCCTGGCATGCAGGTTTATTCAGACAACTGGGCCGATGGCTATGCAGGTCAGCATGGCGCTACATTCCCACGCCGCTCGGCCATCTGCTTCGAGTGCCAGCACTTCCCCGATTCGCCCAACCGCCCCTACTTCCCCAGCGTTGTGCTGAATCCCGGCGAGCAGTATAAACAGAAGACCATCTACCGTTTTGGTGTAGAGTAATCATCCAACCTAAGCAAACAATTTAACTATTAATGCAACAATGAGCAATACAAAAAACACAAAACTGATAGCAATCATCACGATGTGCTTCATCTTCGCGATGATTAGCTTCGTGACCAACATGGGTGCGCCATTTGGCAACATTTGGGGCTTTGAGTATCCGTTTGCCAAGGCTTGGGGTAACCTGATGAACTTTGCAGCCTACCTCTTCATGGGTATTCCTGCCGGTAAGATGCTGATCAAGTACGGCTACAAGAAGACGGCCCTCATCGCCCTCATCGTAGGTATTGTAGGTCTTGCACTGCAGTATCTCTCGAGCATTGCAGGTGCCGGCACAAAGGTATTCACCTACGACGGCATTCCCGTAGCACTCAACCTTATTATCTATCTGCTGGGTGCATTCATCTGCGGTTTCTGCGTGTGTATGCTGAACACCGTTGTCAACCCCATGCTGAACCTTCTCGGCGGCGGCGGCAACAAGGGTAACCAGCTCATCCAGGTGGGTGGCACGCTCAACTCGCTCACCGCAACCCTCACCCCGCTGCTCTCTGGTATCCTCGTTGGAACCGTGACAGCCGACACTAACATGAGCGACGTGGCACCGCTTCTGTTCATCGGAATGGCCGTCTTTGCCATCTCGTTTGTCATCATCAGCCGCGTGACGATTCCCGAGCCGACTCTCGGTAAGGAACAGCCCAAATACGAGCGCAGCCCGCTGGCTTTCCGCCACACACTTCTGGGCGTTATTGCCATCTTCTTCTATGTGGGTATTGAGATTGGCATCCCCATGCAGCTCAATTTCTACATTGTCAACTTAGGTTTCGAGGGCTCAGCTGCCGTTGGCGGTACCCTGGCTGCTGCCTATTGGCTGATGATGCTCGTGGGTCGTGCCAGTTCGAGTGCCATCTCAGGCAAAGTGTCAACAAAAGTACAGATGACCGTCGTTTCAACCGTGGCCATTATCCTTCTGCTCATAGCCATCTTCCTGCCCGAAAGCATCAGCTTCAGCGTCAGCGGACACGATGTTCCCATGAAGGCCATCTTCATTGCTGCCTGCGGTCTGTGCACCTCTATCATGTGGGGTGGCATCTTCAACCTCTCTGTTGAGGGTCTTGGCAAATACACCGAGGCTGCTTCAGGCATATTCATGACGATGGTTGTCGGCGGTGGCATCATGCCGCTCATCCAGGAAGCCATTGCCAAGTCGGCTGGTCCTATCTTCAGCTACTGGCTGGTCATCGCCATGCTGGCTTACATTCTCTTCTATGCCCTCGTGGGCTGCAAGAATGTCAACACCGACATCAAGGTAGACTAACCTTTTAATAATAACTTATAAACCCGAACAATTATGATAGCAATTGAAGAAGTAAGAAGTCGTTTCATCAAGCATTTCGACGGTAAGACAGGCAATATCTATGCATCGCCCGGTCGTATCAACCTCATTGGCGAGCACACCGACTATAACGGAGGCTTCGTATTCCCAGGAGCTGTTGACAAAGGTATCGTGGCAGAGATGCGCGTCAACGGAACGGAAGACATGATCATGGCTTATGCCATCGACCTGAAGGACCGGGTTGATTTCCACCTGAACGACCCCGCCGGCCCCCGCACATCATGGGCTCGCTACATCTACGGCATCTCTAAGGAAATGCAGAAGCTGGGTGTACCCGTGAAGGGATTCAACATTGCCTTCTCGGGCGACGTTCCCCTCGGCGCAGGCATGTCATCGTCGGCAGCCATGGAGAGCTGCTTCGCTTGCGGACTGAACGACCTCTTCGGCGACAATAAAGTGAGCAAATGGGATATCGTGCTGGCCGGACAGGCTACCGAGCACAACTATTGCGGAGTGAACTGCGGTATCATGGACCAGTTTGCCAGCGTCTTCGGACAGGCAGGCAAACTGATGCGCCTCGACTGCCGCTCACGCGAGTTCGAGTATTTCCCCTTCGACCCGAAGGGCTACAAGCTCGTACTTATCAACTCTTGCGTGAAACACGAGCTGGCAGGCTCTCCCTATAACGACCGCCGCAACTCTTGCGAGCATGTGGTGAAGGCCATTGCCGCCAAGCATCCCGAAGGAAAGTTCGAGACGTTGCGCGATTGCACATGGGAGCAGCTGGAGGAAGTTCGCGCTGAGGTAGGCGAAGAAGACTACACACGCGCTCACTTCGTACTCGGCGAGAAAGACCGTGTGCTGGCTGTCTGCGACGCCCTCGTTGCCGGCGACTATGAGACCGTAGGTAAGAAGATGTACGAGACCCACGAAGGACTCTCAAAGGAGTATGAGGTCAGCTGCGAGGAACTTGACTTCCTCAACGACATTGCCAAGGAGTGTGGCGTCACGGGCAGCCGTATCATGGGCGGTGGCTTCGGTGGCTGCACCATCAACCTGGTGAAAGACGAGCTTTACGACGCATTCATCGAGACAGCTAAGAAGAAGTATTTCGAGAAATACAACAAGCTTCCAAAGGTCTACGATGTAGTCATCAGCGACGGCTCACGTAAACTTTGCTAAAATATTTGCGGCTTTTAAGTGATCGATAAGACCTGTCGCCTGCCCCAAGCAGACGGCAGGTCTTTCCTTTTGCCCATTCCCCTAACGCAATGATACATTCCGCGAAGCCAGAGTTGCCTTCTGTGAATCCAGAGTAGCCTTCTGTGAATCCAGAGTAGCCTTCTGTAAATACCGAATTGCCTTCTGAGATTTTAGAGTTGTCTTCTGAGAATCTAAAGCAGCTGCCCTCTACAAATCAAATAATGATAATTAGCATGCTCATATCGCCGAACCTGGCTTCAACCCGCTTTTTTACTGAGAAAACAAATATTGGAATCTTAATACGGCTTTTTCACAAAAAATATGTACATTTGCAGCCGCACAAATTGCGGCTTTTCTTCCGCTGCAACCATCAGAACATATTACAAATCACATATAAAACTAATCAAGATGAAAAGAACAACCATCGTGGCTGCTATTCTGTTAATGATAGCAACAGCCGTTTCGGCACAATCGAAAGTGTTTTTCACAAAAGAGATAACGCCAGAGTCGCTGGTGAAAATCTACCATGCCCTGGGGCGTGAGGCCAAAGGCCGCGTAGCCGTGAAAATCTCCACCGGAGAGGGTGGCAACACTCACTATCTGAAGCCCACACTCATCAGGAACCTTGTCGACGAGGTGAATGGCACCATTGTGGAGTGTTGCACAGCCTACGGAGGCTCCCGCCAAGACCCCAAGAAGCACTGGGAGACTATTCACGAGCATGGTTTCGACTCTATCTTTGCCGTGGATATCATGGATGAGTTTGGCGACATCCGCATTCCGATAAAAGACAAGAAACACATGAAGTACAACATTGTCGGAGAGCATCTGGCCAACTATACGTTCATGATCAATCTGGCTCACTTCAAGGGCCATGCCATGGGCGGTTTTGGCGGAGTGCTGAAAAACGCTTCCATCGGTGTTGCCTCAACAGCCGGCAAATGCTACATTCACTCAGCAGGCAAGACCACCGACCCGCGTCTGGCTTGGACACCCGAATATCTTGCTGCCGGAAAGACACAAGACAATTTCCTTGAGTCGATGGCTGCAGCTGCTCAAGCAGTACACGAGTATTTCGGCGATAACATTCTCTACATCAACGTCATGAACAATATGTCGGTCGATTGTGATTGTGACGGACATCCTGCCAAGCCAGAGCTTCAAGACATGGGCATCATGGCCAGCCTCGACCCTGTGGCCCTCGACCAGGCATGCCTGGACAAGGTGTTTAATTATAAAGGTAAGCCGGGCGACGACAACAAACCGCTCATCCAGCGCATCAACCGCCAGCATGGCACATATATTACCGACTATGCCGAGCGCATAGGTCTAGGCTCGAAGAAATATACACTTATCAATATCGACTAACACGTGAAAACAAACAGACTTGCAATCGCACTGGTAGCATTAGCTATCGGTCAAAGTGTTTATGCACAAAAAGATTCCATTGCTTTGAAGGAGGTGGTAGTCACCGGAACGCGCAACGCCGTAGATGTTCGTCATCTGCCCATTACCGTCAGCGTCGTGGGAAGGGAGACCCTTACCGAGCAGCATCAGGCCTCTGTGCTGCCTACCGTCATGCAGCAGGTTCCCTCACTCTTTGTGACCAGCCGCTCGATGATGGGCTATGGCGTGTCAACGGGTGCTGCCGGCGGCATTAACCTGCGAGGCATCTCAGGAGGAGCCGGCCAGCTGCTCGTGCTCATCGACGGACATCCACAGTATCAGGGCATCTACGGCCATCCTATCAGCGACAGCTATCAGACACTCATGGCCGAGCGCGTTGAAGTGCTGCGAGGACCGGCATCAGTTCTCTACGGAAGCAATGCCATGGGCGGTGTGCTCAACATTGTCACCCGTGCAGCCTCGGCAAATCGCGACGGCGTGAAAACCACCATCAACCTTGGGGCAGGAAGTTATGGAACCGTCCAGGCAGAGGCTGCCAATCAGGTACGCAGCGGCAGGTTCAGCAGCACGGTTGCGGCCCAGTATGGACGAACCGACAACCACCGTCCCCGCATGGGGTTCGAGCAATATGGCGGCTACATGAAGCTGGGGTATGACCTCAGTGAGCATTGGAACACCTACGTCGATGCCAACATCACCCATTTCAATGCCTCTTACCCCGGCTCAGTCTGCAGTCCTCTCTTCGATGCCGACCAATGGATCACCCGCGGTGTGGTATCTGCTGCCCTCGAGAACCACTATCAGAACACGAACGGAGCCGTGAGTGTTTATTCAAATTTCGGCCGTCACAAGATTGACGATGGTACCGCCGACCCCACGAAACCCACACAACGGTTCTTCCGCTCGAAAGATGCGCTGACCGGTGTGTCATGGTATCAGAGTGCACAGTTGTTCGAGGGTAACCGTCTGACGGCTGGTGTCGACTATCAGCACATCTATGGAAACGCCTATTACACCTCGAAGCAAACGGGCGAGGTGCTCGACACACCTAACAAGCAGAGCGCCAAGTCATATCGCAACGAGATTGCCGGATATGTGGATTTCCGCCAGGACCTGACAGAATGGCTGACCGTCGATGCAGGTATCCGCGTTGACCATCATAGTGTTGTGGGCACAGAATGGATACCGCAGGCAGGTGTTGTGGTACGCCCCATGTCGACGGGTGAGGTAAAGGCCATGGTGAGCAAAGGTTTCCGCAATCCCACCATGCGCGAGATGTATCTCTATCCGCCCTCTAACGAAGAGCTGGAGCCTGAGCGCATGTGGAACTACGAACTCTCGTGGCGCCACAGAATGGGTGCTTTCAACTATGGCTTGAACCTTTATTATATAAAAGGTGACAATATGATTCAGACGGTGAACCGGAAGAATGTGAATACTGGCGAGATTGAGAACTATGGCATTGAGCTGGAGGCTGCATGGCGAATGAACCGCTGGTGGTCGCTCACGACCAACCACTCGCTGCTACACATGGAGCATGCCGTCGTTGCCGCTCCTGAATACAAGGGATTCTTGGGTGCCAACTACCATCGCGACCGCTGGAGTGTTGTTGCAGGCCTGCAATATATCAACGGGCTCTTCACCGCCGTGGGCGACAACGAGACGAAAGAGAACTTCTGCCTGCTGAATGCATCGGTCAGCTATGCCGTTGCAAAGAACATCAGTCTGTGGCTGCGTGGCGAGAACCTGCTGGCTCAAAGCTACGAAATCAATCTTGGCTATCCCATGCCCCGTGCTACTGTGATGGGAGGGGTGCAGCTGAGTTTCTGAGTTGCGAAGGAGTCATCCCGAAATGCTCTTTCACATACTTGCCAAAGAACGAAGGATTAGGGAACTGCAGCTCATCGCTCACCTGCTTGATGCTCAGGTCGGTCTGACGCAGATAGTAACGAATGTCCTCGAGCACATGTTCCCGAATCCATTCCGTGGCTGTCTTGTCAGAGTTCTTCTTGCAAATTGCAGAGAGATACTTGGGCGAGATGCAAAGTTCGTCGGCATAAGAGGCTACGGTGCGATGCTTCGTTGACGAATTACTGAGCAAATCGAGAAAACGCTGAAAATGATTGTTGCCTGTGTGGGAGTCGTAAGAGATTTCCTTCGCAGGCAGCTTTTCTTTTAGTTTCGCGCAGAGGGCGAGCACGGCAGCACGCAGCAACGACTGGATGATATCTGTGCTGTATGGATTGTCGCCTCCCCTCTCGATGAACAAGCTGAGCATCTCGTAGAAATGGGTGAAGAAAAGCATGTCCTCACGCTTCTCTATGGTCAGGATGTGCAGCCGGTGGACATACATCACCTCATTCCAGATATTCATCTTCTCGCGCAGGAAACTCTGCAAGATGCTATTGGTGAAGAACATCGCCTTGAGATTAAAGTCTGGACTCACCATGATGCTGGTTATCATCACATTGGGAGGAACTATCGCCACCTGATTCTCGTGCAGCTCCATGGGCAGACCATTCATCAGCCCCTGCACTTTGCCCTTCACACAAATAACGATGGCGTGCATGGACACATGGGCCGTATTGATCTCGGCAAACTTCTGGATACTGTCAATAATCACAATATCACTGTCAGAATAGCCCACCTGGATGTCTTTATTCTCAGTCAGCGACTGCACATTAATCTCCTCTTGTACCATAACTTTGCTTGTTTTGGTTGCAAATTTAGTCATTTTGAATCATTATCGATGTTTTATTGGTAGTTTTTAATGTTCTATTTGTATTTTTATGGCAAAAAAGAGAACTATTACTTACATTTAGAACATACAGATTGGAATAATTTCTATTATTTTTGCAGACAAAACGAAACAAAGGAACATGAAAAAAGTAACCTTAGCACTTTTCGCCCTACTGATGGTCGTAGGGTGCAGCGAGAAAAAAGAACAGAGGGTGAAGGCTCCCATACGCGTAAAAACCGAGACCATAGGCGCATCTGTAAACAATTCACTCCAACAGTATGTAGGCATTGTTGAGGAAAATGAGGGCACCGCCGTCAGTTTCACAGGCATGGGTGTTGTACGCTCAGTACTGGTCGACGAGGGTCAAAGCGTCAGGCGCGGACAACTGATTGCCGTCATGGACGACACGCAGGCTCGCAATCTGCTCACAGGAGCCGAGGCACAGATGGCACAAGCCAACGACGCCCTGGAGCGTTTCCGCATGCTTCACGAGAACGGCTCGCTGCCCGAGGTGCAATGGGTGGAGATACAGAGCAAGGTGGCGCAGGCCCAGTCGCAACTGCAAGTGGCGAAAAAGAATCTGGCTGACTGCCGCCTAACAGCGCCCGTCAGTGGAATCATCGGCCGTAAGCAGATTCAGGCTGGTGAGACGGCCATGCCGTCACAAGCCGTGGTGACCATCCTCGACATCAACAGTGTGAAAGTGAAAGTTTCTATTCCTGAGGCTGAGATGGGCAGGGTCAACCCTCACACCTCTTCTATTATTAAGGTAGAAGCTATCAACAGAACCTTCCAAGGCGGCAGAATAGAAAAAGGTGTACAGGCCGATGCGCTGACCCATACCTACGACATCAGAATCAACGTACCCAATAGCGACCGGAAACTGCTGCCCGGAATGGTGGCCAGTGTCCGACTGAATCTGCAGGGTGGACATCATCAGCTGATGACGCTCCCCGTCACGGCAGTTCAGAAGAAAGCCGACGGCAGTCTTTTCGTGTGGACCATTGACGAAGCCAAGACTGCCCACCGTACCGCGGTCACCATTGGCTCTACATTGGGCAACCGCATCGTAATAGTGAACGGAGTGGCCAGTGGCATGCGCGTGGTGACTGAAGGCTATCAGAAACTGAGCGAAGGCACGAAAGTGGTTTATTAACTGATTACTCATCACATTTTCACTTATCACTTTTCACTCGGCATCTATGGATAAGAAAATGAATTGGCTGAAATGGCCCTTGGAACATTACCCGATCACGCTGCTGCTGATTACGATATTATTTGGGATGGGTATTTACGGTATGTATGTCATGCCGAAAGACGAGTTTCCCGCATTCACCATCAGGCAGGGTGTGGTCATCGCTGTTTACCCTGGCGCAACCACCGAGGAGGTGGAAGAGCAGGTGGCTCGCCCGCTGGAGCGCTATTTGTTCACCTATGGCGAGGTCAACCGCAAGAAGACAACCACTACATCGCAGAACGGGATGTGCATGGTCTTGGTCAGATTGAACGACGACGTGAACAACAAAGATGAGGTGTGGAGCAAGATCAAGCACGGCCTCACATTGTTCAAACAGAGCCTGCCTTCCGGTGTGCTGGCTTTGGTGGCCAACGACGACTTCGGCAACACCTCTGCCCTGCTCATCGCCATCGAGAGTAACGAGCGTAGCTACCGCGAATTACAAGGATACACCGACCGGCTGAGCGACCGGCTGCGACGCATTCCCTCGGTGGCCAACGTGCGAATCTATGGTGAGCAGAAAGAGCAGATTTCACTCTACGTAGACCGTCAGCGCCTGCAGGCCTACGGTATTGGTCAGCAAATGCTCTTCAGCCGACTGCAGTCGCAGGGCATGACCATCATGAGTGGCAGCATCAGCGATGCCGACCAACAGACACCCATACACATTGAGCCCACGGAAAACAGCGAAGAGGAAATTGCCAACCAGATTATCTTCAGCGACCCCGTGAGCGGAAAGGTGGCAAGAGTGAGAGACGTGGCACGTGTAGTAAGAGAGTACGACAACGACGAGGGTTACATTGAGCAGGACGGCCATCCCTGTGTGCTGCTCTCGCTAGAAATGACTCCCGGAAACAACATTATACAATACGGAAGGGATGTAGACCGGGTGCTGGACGACTTCCGTGTGAGTGAACTTCCCGACGATGTCACTCTGACTCGTATTGCCGACCAGCCGAAAGTAGTGGGCAAGAGTGTGAGCGACTTCCTGCGCGATCTGCTCATCTCAATGGCTGTCATCATATTGGTCATGATGGTTCTGTTCCCCCTGAGGTCGGCCATAGTGGCATCGATTACTATCCCCTTGAGCACATTCATCTCGGTGAGCATCATGTTTTTGATGGGCATCGAGTTGAACATCGTCACCCTGGCCGCACTCATCGTGGTGTTGGGAATGGTGGTCGACAACAGCATTGTGGTCATCGACGGCTATTTGGAGTACTTGGGCAAGGGCTTCACGCCTAAAGATGCCGCCATCGAGTCGGCCCGTCAGTATTTCATGCCCATGATGCTGGCCACCATCTGCATCTGCATCATTTTCTATCCGCTGCTGCTCACCATGAAGGGCGGCTTCCACGATGCCCTGGAAGATTTCCCCATTACTATCACCATCAACCTGATGGTTTCTCTCATCCTGGCCGTGACAGTCATCCCGTTCCTGGAGGTGCTGATCATTAAACCCGGCAAAGTGAACACGGGCGGCAATGCCATCACCAAGTGGGTGCAAAGCACCTACAACCGGGTATTGAATTTCACGTTCCGCCATCCATGGATGACCATTGGCGGAGGCATCGGCATCATTCTCCTGTCGTGCCTCATCCTGCCCACACTCAAAATCCGATTGTTCCCCTATGCCGACCGCGACCAGTTTGCCATAGAGATATTCCTTCCCGAGGGCAAGGGCATCAGCGACATCCGCATGGTGGCCGATTCGTTGCGCAAGGTCATGCAGAAAGACGAGCAAGTGCAGTGCATCACCAGTTTCATCGGCTGCTCTTCACCAAGATTCATGACCTGTTATGCACCGCAAATGGCCGGTCGCAATTATGCTCAGTTCATCGTAAACACCACCTCGCAGAACGCCACACTAGAGCTGCTGGCAAAATACCAGCCGCAATGGAGCGAGGCGTTCCCCGATGCTTATGTCAGATTCAAGCGCTTGGACTATCTGGAGGTTCCTGAGTTGGAATACCGGTTCTATGGCGAGAACCTGGATTCATTGCACAGCGTGGCCGAAAGCATGATGGAACGGATGCGCGAGATGCCCGAACTGGAATGGGTGCATACCGACTTCCTGCAACCTCAGCCCATTATCGATGTAGAACTCGATCCGGTTGCAGCCTCTCAACTGGGCATCACCCGCACCACCGCTGCCCTGGCCTTGAGTGCCACCACCAATGACTTGCGGGTAGGCCAGATATGGGAAGGCGACTATGAGGTGCCCATCGTGGTGAAAGACAACACAGACATGACATTCTCTGATATCGAGAACCTGGGCATCTCTTCACCCACTTCTATCATGTCGAGTGCTGCCTCTCATCTCTCACCTCTCACGTCAAATCTCTCAACCAACAGCACCATACCACTTCGCCAGGTAGCTAAAGTGCAACCCAAATGGAGCGAGAGCCGCATTATGCACCGCGGTGGCGAACGCTGTATCACCGTCACGGCCCAGTTTGCCAATGGGGTCTATGCTGCACCCGTAGAGAATCGTATTGCCGAGATCATGCAGAAAGAAATCAAACTGCCTGAAGGCGTACGATGCGAGGTGGGCGGCGAGATAGAGTACGACGCAGAGGCTCTGCCCATGGTCTTTGGCGGCATAGCTATAGCCATGGTCATCATTTTCTTCTTCCTGCTGTTCAACTTCAAGAAATACGGCATTACCACCATTTGCATAGCAGCTCTCGGACTGATGCTGCCTGGTGCGTTGATAGGTTTGGGACTGATGAACCGTACGCTGGGACTTACCTCCGTCTTTGGTCTTATCACCCTGATGGGAATGATTATGCGTAATGAGATTCTCATCTTTGAGCATGCCATCGACCTCATCAAGCAATATGTCGCCAAGCACGGCGACTGGACCGTCGACCGTGAGGCTTATAATGCCGCTGTGAAACAGGCTGCCTACGATGCCGGCAAACGCCGCATGGTGCCCATCTTCCTTACTACAGCCACCACAGCCGTGGGTGTGGTGCCGATGATCATTGCCCAATCGTCGTTCTGGATGCCTGTCGGTATAACCATTTTTGCCGGTGGCATTGGCTCGCTCATCATGGTCGTCTCCATGTTGCCTGTCATCTATTGGAAAGTAAACCTGAAGTAAATTGAGGATTGAGAATTGAAATTTGAGGATTGAAAATTGAAAATGAAATCATCATGAATAGAAGAATATTTCTTATCATCAGTATCGTGTTTAGCGCCTTGGCCGCAACGGCCCAGTCCGCCTTCACCCTGGCACAGCTGCAGGATTCAGCCCTTCAGCACAACATCGCCATTCGCAATGCCCGCAACGGTATTGCCGCCGCCGAGGAGCAGCGCAAGGAGGCTTTTACCAAGTACTTTGCCAATATCAGCGGTACGGGTGCATGGTTCAATGCCAACAAGGGAATGGCAAAGATGGACATGAATCCTTCTGAAATGTTACCTGAGTCGCTGTTGCCAGTCATGGCCCAGTCGCTGCCTGCCGAGATGCTGGCCTCGCTGAATAGTCCCATCAGCATGACGATGATGAAGAACGGCACCATCGCAGGTGTCAATGCCATACAGCCTGTCTTTGCCGGCGGACAAATCGTCAATGGCAACAAGTTGGCAAAAGTGGCCGAAGAGGCAAGTCATCTGCAATTGCATCTGTCGGAGAATGAAGTCGAGAAGACCACCGCACAATACTACTGGCAACTGGTGTCGCTGCAGGAGAAGATGAAAACCATCGCTGCCGTCGAGGCGTTGCTCAATGATATTCACAAAGACGTCGATGTGGCAGTGCGTGCTGGTGTGGCCATGCGCAACGACCTACTGCAAGTGCAACTCCGACAGAACGACGTTGAGAGCCAGCGACTCAAGCTGAGGAATGGCATCTCGCTGATGAAACTACTCATGGCACAGTATTGCGGACTGCGCGACACTTCTTTCTCCATTGCACCCGTGGCCGATTTCTCAGAGCAACTGCCACCGTCACCCCTGACAGAGACCGACAAGCAGAACTCGCTGATGCGCCTGTCGGAATACCAGCTGCTGGGCAAACAGGTTGACGCTGCCGCATTACAAAAGAAGATGGCCATCGGCCAGAACCTGCCCTCGCTGGCTGTAGGAGCCGGCTACAACTACCATAACATGCTAGGCAACGACCGCACATTTGCCATGGTGTTTGCCACGGTCAGTGTACCTATAAGCGACTGGTGGGGCGGTTCTCATGCGGTGAAACGCAAGAAGATAGAGTATCAGCAGGCTGTCGACGAACAAAACGACAAAGCCGAGATGCTCAAGATTCGTATGCAGAAAGCATGGAATGATGTCAGTGAGGCTTGTCTGCAACTCTCGATAGCTCGCCGCAGCATCGAACAGGCTGAGGAGAACCTGCGACTGAACCGTAACCAATATCAGGCAGGCATCTCCAAAATGTCCGACTTGCTGGAGGCACAACTGCTCTATCAGCAAGCCCTCGACCGACGTACCGACGCTTATGCCGACTATCAAAACCGCCTGCTGGAATACAGGCAAACCGTGGGAATGTAGCTATTTCAGTTTCTTGATCACCCTTTCCATCTGTTCTCCCAGTCCGATGGTATAGCCCTGCGAAGAGAACACCACGCGGTTGAACGTATCTGCAATAACGAAAATGGGCAGCAACTGATCGTTCTGCAACTTCATCTGCTGAACTATCTGCCGACGAATCCGACAGTCCTTGTCTACACCGAATATGGTATTCTCGGGCAGTTGCACATCGTTGGTCTCATGGAACTTTCGTGCTTCCGCCTCGCTCTCGAAAAGCAGCAGCAGGGGACGGCCCCACGCGTTGAAGGCATCACAAACCTTGGCAATGTCACGAAGGGCATGGTTGGTAGGCTCCTGCCCTACCCCGACGAGTCCCACAACGAAATAGCCACGCCCCGTTTGCGAGAGAATGCTTACTTCGTGCTGATCTTTCAGGAACTTACTCTCCGAGTCGAAGGAGCCTATCACGGCTACATCGTCGCTGCTCTGGCGCAGATGGAGCGGAAGAATAGTCGTTTTACCAGCCCTGACATTAAACGTCTGATGGGTGGCCAGCACGCTGCCGTTAGCCATTCTCGTGCCCGTAACCAGCAGATAGGTTCCGGCATCGAGCTGAGTGCCCTCCTTGAAGGTCGATGCCCAGCTCACTCCGCCTCCCATATCCACTTGTCCTTCGTCGAAGTTCAGCAGACGAGCCGTACCGTCGACGATGCGCGAGAGTGTGAAGTGGCTGTAATACTTGGGGTTCTCGAAATAGGGCGTTGGCTCATAGCGCAGCACCAGCGTACCCGTAGGAGCAGCTGTTTGGCGGCTGGCATCAAAATCCACATCCACCCACTGTCCGTTTTCCTCATATTGCACTTTCGACGTCACCACGTCTTTCCGGGCCTTGATATCGAGGCTTCTGGCAATGGCTACAAACAAAATGTCGCGCGAGCGCACATCCGTCAGCCGTGTACGCAAGGCAGAGAGTGGCGACTGAGCGATGCGCAGTGCTTTCGTATCGCTGCTCACCTTGATGTTTTGTTTCATCCACTCCACCAATGCGGCGGGATGCTGGCGGAACATGTCTGCCGTCGGCTGGTCGAAGGCGCTGGCAATGGCCTGCTTGTAAGGCAACAGCAATGGCTCATCTTCCACGCGCACCTCCAGCTGGCGCGTATCTGCCCAATAGCAGTCCTCCAGATAGTCGGTGGTAATGTCGGTAAAGTCTTTGTCCGACAGCGTACTGAGTATGCCGAAAGCTCGTTCCTCGTCATCGTGGTGTCGGTTGATAAAGTCGAGGATGACAGGCCAGTTGGCTCGGGCTTTTTTCAGGCAGGCATCTGTTTTACTGTCCACGGAAAGGTTCATAAATGCCCTGCGCATATAGTCGTGCCGGATGGAATCCTCACGGGCAAACCGCCATTTGTTTTGTGCTTGCAGGGCGTCACTCACTTGTGGCATCACCACATGCTCGGCTGGTGGAACGATATCCAGCTCGTGCACCTCGAATGCCGTCTGTTTCTGGTCGCCCTTGGCATCTCGGTCGAGCGTGATGGCGACCGTTTTGTCCTTACCGAACGACACCTTACGGAAGCCATACCGTCCGTCTTTCGATGCCCACACCACCATGTCGCCCTTGCCTGCGGTGAGGAACGTGCGACCCTCAGCATTGGTGTATTTGGTAACTGCCGTATAGAACTCGGCGTAGTTATAGATCTTGAAGTCCACTCGGGCTTTCTCTACGGGCCTGCCTTTCGCATCGTTCACCACAAAGTCGATGCGGGCAGTAGAGGCATAGTTATCGATGACATTTATTTCCGTAAAGTTATTCGTACGAAGTATCACCTCCTCTGGTCCGTTGTAGTCGCCGAAGGCCCTCGTATGCATCAGCAGCGCCCTCGAGGCAGGCGCATTAAACCATCCCAGGTTCAGCACAGCCTCGGGCTCACAGGCTCCCATGAAATACCATTTGCCGTCGGCCCAAGCCTCTACCCACGCATGATTGTCGTCGGTATGCGCCCAGCGAGGCGTATACACCTGGCGAGCAGGAATGCCAATGGCACGCAGGGCTGCCACAGTAAAGGTACTCTCCTCGCCGCACCGTCCAATGGCATTGCGTAGCGTCGTCAGCGGACTGGTCGTACGGGCGTCTGATGGCTGATAGCTCACATGCTCGTGGCACCAGTGGTTCACCTCGAGAATCGCGTCCTGCATGGTCATTCCCCTCACGCGCTCCTTCAAGATGGCATAGAACTCCATGCGCGAGCGGTCGAGGCTCTCGTTGTTCACTCGCACCGGCAGTACGAAATGGCGGAACAACAACTCGGGAACCTGACGCCCCCAGCTCATCTCCTCACGGGCTGTAAAACTGCTATGCACATTCTCCTCAAAGAACGACCGTGGATAGTCGGTCTGGTCGGCCAATGGCATATAACGGTAGAGAAACTCCACGGCCTCTTGCTCGGTCATGGGTTTCAGATTGTCGGCAACGGCGATGGCTGCTATGGCCAGCACCATCATCATCATACATATTCTTTTCTTCATATATACTTCTTCACACTTAAAATACAAAGTTAAGGCACGTCGCGCGTTCAAGACTCATATGGCAAGGCTATTGTCTGAAGGCTTTCAATTTCTCTATCGTCTCTCTCACCCGCCTGGCGGTAGTCAGGTTGAGTGCACACTCGTCGGCACCGGGACGACCCATATAAATAGCAGGGTTGAAATAACGGGAGTGGCTGGGCACGCTCTCACGGGCAGAGAAATGAAACTCCTTGATGCCCGTTTCCTGCTGAATGCGCACAATGTTCTGTTCGTTTACACCGCAGCCAGCCATGATGACAATCCTATCGCCCGCCCGTTGCTGAAGTTCTCGCAACAAAGGGATGCCCTGCTCGGCATTCGGTTGCTGTCCTGACGTGAGAATACGGTCGAAGCCCAGTCCGATGATATCCTCCAGCGCCTCCATCGGCTGTCGGCAGCGGTCGAAGGCACGGTGGAAGGTGACACTCATGCCCTCTGCCCGCGACAACAAAAAGGCATTCGCCTCACGGTCAATGTCGCCGTCGGCTGTCAGACACCCCAGCACCACACCGTCGCTTCCTAATTGGCGCGCCATGTCGATGTCGGCAGCCATCCGCTCCAGTTCCAGCGACGTATAGACGAAGTCGCCCCCACGGGGTCTGATAATCACATGCAGGCGAGTTGTCTTGAGCAGTTTCCTGGCAATCAGTATCTCTCCGTAAGAAGGCGTTGTGCCTCCCTCGGGAATACCGGCACACAGTTCCACGCGGTCGGCTCCGCCCTGCTGTGCGGCCAGACAGCTCTCCACACCGTTAGCACATATCTCAAATTGAAATCTTTTGTCTTGCATTTGTTTTTCCATTACAACAGGTTATCCCTGCAAAGATAAGAAAAAAAACGAAAAGAACAATACAGCCATCAGAAAAAATATGTCACACCGATGACGCTATGGCACTCCGTTTTTGGTGGATTGCAGAATAATCCGTAACTTTGCATCCCACACTTAAAACAAAAATGAAACAATCGACGCTGATATATCATCTGACCGCCTTTCTGGTGGTGGCTATCTGGGGCAGCACCTTCGTATGCACCAAGATTCTCCTGGTGAACGGTCTGACAGCCGCACAGATATTCACCTTGCGTTTCATCATTGCCTATGTGCTGCTACTGGCCTTCTCGCTCACCCGGCGGTCGTTCCGCTGCTGGGCTGACACGTGGCGCGATGAGCTTATCATGGCTGCCCTGGGACTCACCGGCGGCACGCTCTACTTCCTGACCGAGAACTCTGCCATGAACTACACCACGACCACCAACACGTCGCTCATCGTGTGCTGCTGTCCGTTGTTCGCCTCGTTGCTCATCGGATGGTTCTATCGTTCCGAGCGCATGCGCCCTGTCCAGGTGGCAGGCACGCTCATGGCTGTGATGGGTGTGACCGCCGTGGTGCTCAACGGCCGTTTCGTGCTCCATCTCTCACCCATGGGCGACGCACTGGCACTGGGCGCCAACCTTTGCTGGGCAGTCTACTCACTACTGATGATTCCTGCCAACAAGCGCTACGATGCGGTGTTCATCACCCGTAAGGTGTTCTTCTACGGCCTGCTGTTCATGATTCCCTATTTCCTTCTCTTCCCCGAGACACCGGCGCTCAGCGTGCTCCGTCGCGGCGACATCCTGCTCAACCTGTTCTTCCTGGGCAGCATCGCCTCAATGGCCTGCTTCCTGGCTTGGACGTGGGTGATGCACAAGCTCGGCGCCATCGTGGCCACCAACTATGTCTACCTGAATCCGCTCGTAACGATTCTCTTCGCCTGGTGGATTCTCAGCGAGCAGATCACCGTCTGGTTCCTCGTGGGCACCGTCCTCATCCTCGTTGGAATGTATCTGGCCGACAAGAAGAAATGACATAGCCCTGCCATTGATGGCGCCATTCTTTCCCCTAAAGAAAAAGTGACAAATGGGATGGATTCATCACACTTGTCACTTCTTGATAGATATCTGATGTTGCTCAACGACTGAGCAGGGGACACACTACTTCACGGGTATTTTGTCGATGCGGCGCTGGTGGCGTCCACCCTCGAAGTCGGTGGCAAAATACTCGTCCATGATGGCGCGTGCGGTCTCCTCGCTGATGAAGCGGCCAGGCATGACGAGCACGTTGGCATCGTTGTGCTGGCGGATGAGGTGGGCAATCTCGGGAATCCAAGCCAGTCCGGCACGGATGCTCTGGTGCTTGTTGAGGGTCATGCTGATGCCCTCGCCACTGCCACAGATAGCAATGCCGGGATAAACCTCGCCACGCTCAATGCCCTCGGCCAGGGCATGACCAAAGTCGCTATAGTCGCACGACTCTTCGGTGTACGTGCCATAGTCCTTATAGGCCATTCCCTTCTCGTCGAGGTATTGCTTCACGAATTGTTTTAAGGCAAAGCCAGCATGATCGCTGGCAATGCCTATGGTCTTCACTTCCATTTATGCAAGGAGTTTCTTCACCTGTTCGTACACATTCTGTCCGTTGTAGCCGAGTTTCTCGTCGAGCACCTTATAAGGAGCAGAGAAACCGAAGCTCTGCAGGCCCCATACGCAACCGTCGGCACCTACAAGGCCCTCGAGAGTGACAGGCAGACCAGCGGTCATGCCAAACTTCTTCTTGCCAGCGGGCAGCACGCTCTGCTGATACTCCTTCGGCTGGTTGCGGAAGAGTCCCTCTGAGGGCACGCTGACGATGCGCACCTTCACGCCATCCTCGCGGAGCAGCTTGGCACCGGCCTCAAGGGTTGACACCTCTGAGCCGCTGGCCAGCAGAATCACGTCATAGTCCTCGTCGGAACCAGCCACTACATAGGCACCCTTGGTGGCAAGGTTGTAGTCGTTGCCCTCGGGCAGCATGTCGATGTTCTGACGAGAGAAGATGAGAGCCGTCGGAGTGTCGGTGTTCTCCATGGCCATGCGCCAGCAGACTGTAGTCTCCTCGGCATCGGCAGGACGAAGCACGAGCATAGAGTTGCGGCCGTGGTGATTCTTCAGCTTCTCCATCAGACGAATCTGTGCCTCCTGCTCCACGGGCTCGTGGGTAGGACCATCCTCACCAACGCGGAAGGCATCGTGGGTCCAGATGAACTTCACGGGAAGTTCCATGAGGGCTGCCATGCGAACGGCGGGCTTCATATAGTCGGAGAACACGAAGAAGGTACCGCATGCGGGGATGACACCACCGTGGAGAGCCATACCGATGCAGCAGCATGCCATCGTAAGCTCGGCCACACCAGCCTGGAAGAAAGCACCCGAGAAGTCACCGCGAACGATGTTGTGGGTCTTCTTCAGGAAGCCGTCGGTCTTATCAGAGTTGCTCAGGTCGGCAGAAGCGCAAATCATGTTGGGCACCTGCTCGGCAAGCACGCCCAGAACAGTAGCGCTGGCACCACGGGTGGCGGCACCTGCCTTCTGCTGAACCTTGCTCCAATCGATGACGGGAGCCTTGCCGCTGAACCAGTCGGCCAGCTGCTGGGCTTTCTCAGGATTCTCCTTGGCCCATGCCTCCTTGGCGGCATAGCGCTCGGCTACAATCTTCTTCAGCTCCTCGGCACGACGAGCATAAAGCTCTTTCACCTCGGGGAAGATCTGGAACGGATTCTCGGGATCAGCGCCGAGGTTCTTCATGGTCTGCACGAAGTTATCGCCGCCGAGGGGAGCACCGTGTGTAGCGCAGTCGGACTCATAGCTGGAGCCGTCGGCCTTGCGGGCACCCTTACCCATGACACAATGGCCGATGATGAGGCTGGGACGCTCGGTCTCGGCCTGTGCGTTGCGGATGGCCTGACGAATCTGCTCAACATCGTTACCATTGATTTTCTGTACGTACCATCCCCATGCCTCGTACTTCTTGGCAGTATCCTCGGTGGTCACCACCTCTGTGCGGGTAGAGAGCTGGATGTCGTTGGCATCGTAGAACATGATGAGGTTGTCGAGACCCAGGTTACCGGCAATACGGCCAGCACCCTGAGAAATCTCCTCCTGCACACCACCATCGCTGATGTAAGCGTAGATGGTCTGGTTCATCACGTCGCCCAGACGGGCCTTGAGGAACTTGGCGGCAATGGCAGCACCCACGGCATATGTGTGACCTTGTCCGAGCGGTCCGCTGGTATTCTCAATACCACGGGCAATCTCGCGCTCAGGGTGACCAGGTGTCACCGAACCCCACTGACGCAGGTTCTGCAGGTCGCTGAGCTCATATTTGCCAATGAGACAGAGCTGCGAGTAGAGCATGGGAGCCATGTGACCGGGATCGAGGAAGAAACGGTCGCGTCCTTCCCACTCGGGATGCTCGGGATCGTAGACGAGGAACTCGCTGTACAATGTGTTGATGAAATCAGCACCACCCATGGCACCTCCGGGGTGACCCGACTTGGCTTTCTCAACCATGGCAGCAGCCAGAATACGGATATTGTCGGCTGCCTTGTTCATTACTTGAATGTCGTTCATTTTTATTGTTTATTAATTGATGATGATAAATTCGCATTATTTGACTAGCTTGGCAGCTTGAGTCAGCCGCCGGAATACTGGCATGACTACTCAGAATACTGGCTTGACAACTCAAGCTACTCCAGCTACTCAGCTTTTCAGATCGAGCACGATGATAGACTTGGCAGGCACCTTGACGGTGAGCTTGCCCTTCTTCACCTTGGCTCCCTTGAACTCGGCGGGCTGCACCTTGTCGGGATGCTCGAAGTCGTTGTAGTCGGCTACGTTCTTGCTGGTAAGGATACGGCCGCTGACATTCTTCACCTTGGTGTCGTCGAGGCTGACCTCAATCTCCTTGGCTTTGTCGAGACTGACATTGGTGAGCGAGAGAATGATGCTGCCGTCGGCTTTCTTGGCGGCTGATGCGCTGATGAGCGGAAGGGTGCGGAAGCCGTCTTCCTTGCTCTCGTCGATGGCATCGTTCATGCCGTGACGCACCTTCATGGTCTCGCACTTCAGGTCGAGGGGCAGATAGGTAGCCTCCTGGAAGCCTTTGTACATCTCGAACACATGATAGGTGGGAGTGAGCACCATGTGGCCCGTGCCCTTCTGGTCGGTGAGAATCATCGACTGCAGCACGTTGACCACCTGAGCGATATTACACATGCGCACACGGTCGGTGTGACGGTGGAATACATTCAGCGAGAGCGCAGCCACCATAGCGTCGCGCAAGGCATTCTGCTGGTAGAGATGGCCGCGGATGGTACCGGGCTCCTCATCCCACCAAGTGCCCCACTCGTCGACGAGCAGACCGATTTGCTTCTTCGGGTCTTTCTCGTCCATGATGGTCTTGTGCTTTTTGATGACATCCTCAATCTCGAGGCATTTGCCCAGCGTCCAGTAATACTGGTCGTTGTCGAAGTTGATGGCCGAGCCCTTTGAGCCGTTCCAGCCCGACACGGTGTAATAGTGGAGCGACAGACCGTTCATCTGGTGGCCCACATTCTCCATGAGCACCTTGGTCCATTTATAGTCGTAGTCGCTGGCACCCGATGCAATCTTGTAGAGGCGGTTGCCATCGTAGTTGCGGCAGTAAGTCTGATAGCGGCGGAAGAGGTCGGAGTAGTATTCGGGGCGCATGTTTCCACCACATCCCCACGACTCGTTACCCACACCCAGGAACTTCACCTTCCAGGGCTTCTCGCGGCCGTTCTCTTTGCGGAGCTTGGCCATGGGAGTACCCTCCTCGCTGGTCATATACTCAACCCACTTGGCCAGTTCCTCGACGGTGCCGCTGCCCACATTACCACTGATGTAAGGCTCGCAACCCAGCATCTCACAGAGATTCAGGAACTCGTGCGTACCGAAAGAGTTGTCCTCGATGGTGCCGCCCCAGTTGTTGTTCTTCATCGACGGGCGCTTGCTTCTCGGACCGATACCGTCCATCCAGTGGTACTCATCGGCAAAACAGCCGCCCGGCCAGCGGAGCACGGGAATCTGAAGGGCCTTCAGGGCGTTGAACACGTCGGTGCGATAGCCGTTGGTGTTAGGGATGGGAGAGTTCTCGCCCACCCAGAGACCACCGTAGATGCACGAGCCCAGATGCTCGGCAAACTGTCCGTAAATCTCTTTGTGAATCTTTTCCTTTCCCTGGTTCGTATGAATGCTCACGGTTGCATCCTGAGCTTGCATGGTAAGAGCTGCCGTAGCGAGGATGACAGCTGATAATAGTTTCTTCATTTGTTGCAAAAGCGTTTTATAGATAATACGTATCAAAGCAGGTATTCCCCCGAATGACGGGGGAAATACCATTTACTTGCACTGGACGGCACACTGCTCGACGGGCAGGCAGCGCTTGTAGTTCTCGATATACTTCTCGAAACCAGCCACGTCCTCGGGAGTAGGAGCAATCTCCACACCGGTGTTGCCGGCGAAGACCACTTCCTCGAGGTAGTCGGCCAGAGAGAGATGCTTGGGATTGTTGACAGCATAGCCAGCCAGCAGGGCGATACCCCATGCACCACCTTCGCCAGCAGTCTCCATCACAGAGATGGGCGAGTTGATGGCTGCGGCCAGGATGCGCTGCCCTACTCCCTTGGTCTTGAACAATCCGCCGTGACCGGTGATGCGGTCGACCTTGATCTTCTCCTCCTTGAACAGGATGTCGTTACCGATCTTCAATACACCCACCGATGCATACAGATGCGCACGCATGAAGTTAGCAAGGTTGAACTTATCGTTGGCTGAGCGCACAAACATCGGACGACCCTCGGCAAGACCAGTGACGGGCTCACCAGAGATGTAGTTGTAGGAGACGAGTCCACCGCAATCGGCATCACCATTCAGGGCGTTGTTGTAGAGCTTGCCGAACACCTCGTTCATGTCGACGGGCACACCCAGCAGCTGCTGATACTCCTTAAAGAGGTTCACCCAAGCGTTGAGGTCGCTGGTGCAGTTGTTGCAATGCACCATGGCCACGAGGCTACCGTCGGGAGTGGTCACCATGTCGATCATCTCGTATGGCTTCGACAGCTCTTTCTCGAGTACGATCATGGAGAACGAAGAAGTTCCGGCACTCACATTACCCGTGCGCTGCTTGACGGCATTGGTGGCCACCATACCTGTTCCGGCATCGCCCTCGGGCGGGCATACGGGAATACCAGGCTTCAGATGGCCGCTGACATCGAGGCGCTTGGCACCCTCGGGAGTGAGGAAACCGGCGCTCTCGCCAGCATTGAGCGACTTGGGCAGGATGTCGAGCAACTTCCAGCTGAATCCCTTCGGGGCAATGAGCTTGTCGAACTTCTCGACCATAGTGGCATCATAAGTCTTGGTGTTGGGGTCGACGGGAATCATGCCCGAGGCATCGCCCACACCCAGCACGAACTGGCCTGTTACCTGCCAGTGCACATAGCCGGCCAGCGTGGTGAGATACTTGATGTCGGCCACATGCTCCTCGTTGTCGAGAATGGCCTCGTAGAGATGGCTGATGCTCCAGCGCAGAGGAATATTATAGTTGAACAACTCAGAGAGCTCAGCGGCAGCCTTGCCCGTGTTGGTGTTGCGCCATGTACGGAACGGCACGAGAATCTCCTGACGCTCGTTGAAAGCCATATAGCCGTGCATCATAGCACTAAAACCAATTGCTGCAAGTGCCTCAATCTCAACATCGTATTGCTTCATGACGTCTTTGCGCAGCTCTGCATAGCAGTCTTGCAATCCGTACCAGATAGCCTCGGTGGAATAGGTCCACAGACCGTCAACCAACTGGTTCTCCCACTCGTGCGAACCCTGTGCAATGGGCTTGTTCTCCTCATCGATGAGAACAGCCTTGATGCGGGTAGAGCCAAACTCGATACCGAGAATGGCTTTACCTGCTTCGATGGTTTGTTTTGCGTTCATAATTATGATTTATGAATGATGAATGACACATTATGCATTATGAATTATGCATTATGAATTATGCATTATGAATTATGCATTACTTCAGGGCCTTGTTCAGCATGAAGTACACCTCGTTGTTGCGCAGCGTCTGCTTGAAGTCGGCAATGTTGGTCTGCTTGTTGATGCGGACGTACTCGAGGCCAAGCATCTCGGCGAAGTCTTCCCAATACTCCTCGGTGATGTCGTAAGAGAAGGCGCTGTGGTGTGTACCGCCAGCCAGGATCCATGCACCGGCACCAATTTCGAATGTAGGCTGTGGCACCCAGAGTGCGCTGGCCACGGGCAGGTTAGGCATGGGTTTCGGCTCGATGCACTCTACCTCCTGCGAGATGAGACGGAAGCGGTTGCCCAGGTCTACGACGGTAGCCTTGATGCCGCGTCCCACCTTCGATGTGAACACCAGACGGGCGGTCTGCTGCTTGCGGATACCGATGCCGAGGAAGTGGACCTCGAGTTTGGGTTTGTCGACGGCGATGAGCGGACATACCTCGAGCATGTGGCTCTGCAGACACGACGAGCGGTCGCCGGCGAAGTTCAGCGTGTAGTCCTCGAGGAACGAGCAGCCGGTAGGCATGCCCTGCTGGATGACCCACAGGGTGCGATAGAGACAAGCCGTCTTCCAGTCGCCCTCGGCACCGAAGCCGTAGCCCTCTGCCATGAGGCGCTGAGAGGCAAGACCAGGAATCTGGTCGAAGCCGCAGAAATCGGGAGCATCGATGTCAGCATCGCCCAGGTCGTCGAAGTTGGTGGTGAAGGCTGTCGCGCCCTCGTCCTTCAGCACGCGGCGCAGGGCAATCTCGGCCTTGGCAGCATTGTGTACCTTCTCCCAGTAGACCTTCTCGCCGCTCTCGTCGATCTTGATGGTGTACTCCTTCTTGTACTCCTCAACGAGCTCGTCAGCCTCCTCGTCGGTGACCTTCTTGAAATAGTCCATGAGCGAAGACACGGGATAGTAGTCAACATGATAGCCCAGACGCTGCTCAAACTCAACGCGGTCGCCATCGGTAACAGCCACATTGTTCATGTTCATACCGAACATCAGGCAGCGCACATTGTGAGCGTCGGCCACACCGACAGCCACGCGTGCCCAAACGGCAATCTGCTTCTGGGCAGCCTCGTCCTTCCAATAGCCGCAAACCACTTTGCGAGGCACACGCATACGGGTGCAGATATGACCGAACTCGATATCGCCGTGAGCACTCTGGTTGAGGTTCATGAAGTCCATATCCATTGTATCCCAGGGAATCTCGGCATTATACTGTGTGTGGAAGTGAAGCAACGGCTTCTGCAACTGCTGCAGGCCCTTGATCCACATCTTGGCGGGCGAGAAGGTGTGCATCCAGGTGATGATACCCACGCACTTCTCATCGTTGTTGGCGGCCAGCATCACCTGCTCTACTTCCTTCGAGCTGTTGGCTGTACCTTTGTACACAACCTTTACAGGAATGTTACCCGAGGCGTTCAGACCCTCGACCATCTCCTTAGAATGACCGTCAACTGCTACGACTGCGTCACCTCCATAGAGCAACTGAGCACCAGTTACCCACCAAATCTCGAAATTTTCAAATGCTTTCAACATAGTTGTTAAGTTTTTAAGTTATTGGGTTCTAATTATTTGTTTTATAAGGCTTAAAGTGTTCTGGCAAGATTAGTGTTTCTGCCCTTTTTGTCCGTAATAGGCATTGGGGCCATGCTTGCGGTTGTAATGCTTCTCGACGAGCAGCGGGTTCATCGTGGTGTTGGGATTCACCGAGAACGAGACGAATGCCATCTTGGCACACTGCTCCATGACCTTGGCATTGTAGACGGCATTGTCGGGTGATGTGCCCCACGAGAACGGACCGTGGTTCTTCACGAGGACGGCCGGTGTGTGGTCGGGATTGATTTTACGGATGTTGAGAATCTCGTCGACAATCACATTGCCGGTCTCCAGCTCGTACTGTCCTTCCACCTCTTCCTTGGTCATATCGCGCGTGCAGGGAATGTCCTTGTAGAAGTAGTCGGCATGGGTGGTGCCGATGTTGGGAATGTCGCGGCCTGCCTGTGCAAAGGCTGTGGCATAGGTGGAATGTGTGTGCACCACACCCTGAATGTTGGGGAATGCCTTATATAATACAAGGTGGGTGGGTGTGTCGCTCGACGGATTGAGGTCGCCCTCCACCACTTTGCCTGTTTCCAGGTCGACCACTACCATGTCGTCGGCCTTCATATTGTCGTAGCTCACTCCCGATGGCTTGATGACCACCAGGCCCTTCTCACGGTCGATGCCCGAGACATTGCCCCATGTGAAGATGACGAGGCCTTGCTTCACCAGATCGAGGTTGGCCTTGAATACTTTTTCTTTGAGTTCTTCTAACATATCTTTCTTTTCGTTTTTTTTGAGAGAAGGAACGGTCTCCGCCAGTAAGGTACCGACGGGGACGCATTCCGTCGCTTACAGTTTAAAAATGGGCTCCTCCTGATACATGCGCTTGTTGAAACGATAGAGGTAAGCCCCTCTCTTCGAAGTCGTCTTGTCTATCAGATCGGTCTTCTCGATAAAGTCGATTTGCTTGATGCGCTTGCGGAAGTTGCGCTTGTCTATCTCCTCGCCGAGAATGGCCTCATAGACGTGTTGCAGCTGGGTCAGCGTGAAGAGCGAGGGCAGCAGGTTGAAGCTGAGCGGTTCGCTCTTGATGCGGCGGCGCAGCAGCGTGATGGCCTTCTTCACCATGTAGTTATGGTCGGAATAGAGCTGTGGCATATCGTCCACCGGCACCCATTGCACGCCATGCTCCTGCATCAGCTTCTCATCGTAGTCCTCCACGTTGATCAATGCGCAGTAGGCGACTGAGATGACTCTCTCGCCCGGGTCGCGGTTGATATCGCCGAACGCTCCCACTTGCTTCATATAGAGTCGTCTCAGTCCTGTAAGATCGTAAAGCACCCGGTTGGCTGCGTCCTCCAGGCTTTCGTCGGCCCTAACGAATCCGCCGTAGAGCGACCATTCGCCACGGCCCGGATCCATCTGCCGGCGGCCTATCAGCAGCTTCAGCTTGTCGTGGTCGAATCCGAAGATGATACAGTCGACGGAAACCCAGACTTTCGAGTGCTCACCATAATATCCAGTCATTTTCTTACCAAATAGTAATTCGGGTTGAATGAATGATGATTACCAGAAGTACACATAGAATGCCACGGTGAAGGCAATGATGATGCAAGTGTGGATGACATCCCACTTGTTCCAGCTGGCGCGTGTGGCGGCAATCTGCTCGGGAGTAGACGTGCCGAACACCAGGCCCTGGATCTTCTTCTCGTCGGGAGCCTTTGTGCAGAGGCTGACGACAATGACGATGGCGCAGCATACGAGCAGCATCACACCGCAGAAGTAGAGCCAGTTGAAGTCGAAGAACACGGCCTTGAACCACGAGTCGGCGGCATCGGGCGTGTTGCTATAGTACACCTTGGCGCCCAGACGGGTCAGACCAATGATGATACCCGAGAGCAGACCCCACATACCACCCTTGGCAGAGGTGCGCTTCCAGCAGATACCCAGCAGGAAGGCGGCGGCAATACCCGGAGCCAGCACGCTCTGTACGTCCTGCAGGTAGTTGTAGAGCACGTTACCTACCGAACGCATGATGGGAATCCACAGAATACCGAGAATCACAATCACCACGGTAGCCATCTGACCGATGCGCACGAGGCTCTTCTCAGAGGTCTCGGGCTTCAGGCGCTTCCAGAAGTCGATGGTGAACAGCATGGCCGACGAGTTGAACAGCGAGGCCAGCGACGACATCAGGGCAGCCAGAATACCGCACACCACCAGTCCTTTCACACCGGCAGGGAGAATCTTGGCAACGAGTGTGGGGAAGGCAGCGTCGGGAGTAGACAGCACGAAGGTCTCTCCGCTGGGCAGGGTGATGCCCTTGGTGCTCATGGCATAGGCAATCATACCGGGGATGAGGAACAGGAACACGGGCAGCAGCTTCAGATAAGCGCCGAAGATGGTACCGCGGCGGCTCTCTTTCTCGTCCTTACCCGAAAGCACACGCTGAACGATGTACTGGTCGGTACACCAGTACCAGAAGCCGATCACAGCCGAGCCTACCAGCGCACCCAGCCAGGGATACTGCGGGTCGCGCAGGTCGCGCATCAGGTTGGTCATGTGGTCGCCATACTCATTCACGGTCTGGATAGAGCAGGTGGCCATCATCTCATCCCAGCCGCCCAGGGCCTTCAGGCCGAGCACGAGGATGATCAGCGAACCGAGCAGCAGAATGGGAGTCTGCAGCACAGAGGTATAGAGCACACTCTTCATACCGCCGAAGATGGTGTAGATAGCTGTGATCACCACCAGTCCGATAGCGGCAATCCAGAAGAAGTCGATGCCCCACAGCTCCTTGATGCCGAACACCTGCTGGAACACCAGTCCGCCGGCATAGACGGTCACGGCCACCTTGGTCAGCACGTAGCTGATGAGCGAGATGACGCTCAGGATGGTGCGGCTCTCCTTGTTGTAGCGGCGCTCCAGGAACTCAGGCATGGTGTAGACCATCGAACGCGTGTAGAAAGGCACAAACACCCAGCCGAGAATCAGGATCATCCAGCCCTGAATCTCCCAGTGGGCCATGGCCATACCCGAAGAGGCACCGGCGCCGGCAAGGCCGATGAGGTGCTCACTACCAATGTTTGAGGCGAAAATCGATGCACCGATGGCAATCCATGTTGCATCCTTACCACCCAGGAAGTAATCTGCCGAGTTGTCGTTTTTCTGGCTGACAACCCAAAGAACGATGCCAATAAGTGCGCAACAGAACACACCGATGACAATCCAGTCTAATAATTGCATAATTGTTTGAGTCCCTCCTCATTTCCCCCCTCTGCGTACAAGGGGAAGACCATTACGAGGGCATGGGTCTTTAGGTTATTAAATAGAATGATTAGTTGATTTCCTTATTTGATGGAGAACTTATAGGCAGCATGGCTGAAATACTTCTCGCCCGGCTTCAGAGTGGGCTGCACCCAGTCTTTCTTGTTGGGAGAGTCGGGGTATTTCTGGCTTTCCAGGCACACGCTCACGTGCTTGGGATAGGGACCGTGCTTGTGCTTGATGTTGAGCTCGTTGCCCACACCCTGGAAGTTGCCCGAGTAAAGCTGGACGCCCGGCTCGTTGGTGAACATCTCCATGAAGATGCCCGTCTTGGGCGAGTAGAGGCTGGCGCACACCTGGGTGTCGTCGCCCTTGCCGTCCTTGTAGGTGTTCAGACAGTAGTTGTGGTCGTAGCCCGTGGCGTTCTGTATCTGGTCGAACTGCGAGTGGATGCTGTCGCCCAGGGCATGCGGGGTGCGGAAGTCCATGGGAGTGCCCTCGACGCTCTTGATCTCGCCAGTGGGGATATAGAGCTTGTCGCTCGGGGTGAAGTTGTCGGCATTCACGTAGACCACCATGTCGTAGGCAGGCTTCGTGAAGTCGCCGCTCAGGTTGTAGTAGTTGTGGTTGGTCTGGTTGATGATGGTCTCCTTGTCGGTGGTAGCCTCCCAGGTTATGTCGAGGGTGTTGTCGGCAGTCACCTTGTAGGTGGTGGTGGCAGTCACCGTTCCGGGGAATCCGTTCTCGCCGTCCTCGGCCACGATGGTGAGCTTCAGTATCGAGTCGCCTACCTGCTCAGCATCGTACACACGGTGCAGCCATCCGGTGGCACCGCCGCCATGCAGACAGTTGGGACCGTCGTTCTGCTTCAGCTGATACTCCTGTCCGTTGAGTGTGAACTTGCCGTTCTTGATGCGGTTGGCATAGCGCCCCACGCTAGAACCGTAGTCGCTCGGCGAGTTGAGTGTGTCGGCATACTGGGCGATGTTGTCGTAGCCCAGCACCACGTCGGTAGGATTGCCGTCCTTGTCGGGCACTACCAGGCTGACCACACGGCCGCCATAGTTAGTGATGCAAACCTCCATGCCATTCTGGTTCTTCAAGGTGAACAGCTCCACCTTCTTCTCCTGAATGATCGTGTCGAAGTCAGCAGGATTAAGACCCGAAACCGTCAGGTTTCCTTCGTTGCCCTGAGTGCAGGCAGAGAGCATTGCGGCTGTCAAACCGGCTCCCAAAATAAATGTTTTTAAGCTTTTCATGTGGTTGAAAATTAGTATATAATAGATTTTGGGTGTAAAATTACAACTTATTTCCCAAAGTTGTATCACTTTGAGCCAGTTTTTTTCATGCAAAAGTGTAATTATAACACTTTTTAATACTCTCCCGCCCTGCTTCGGCCTTCGAGCGTGTCGTCACGACATACTTTCGGAATGGGCAAAAGCATCCTGAGCATCCTATCATTTATTTAATAACCTCAAAGTCAAAGAACGCGTTGGAATGGTTGTGCGCTGCGGGGCAACGAGTCACCGCCGCCGAACCGCAAAGTGCCATTCCGGCCGATCAGAAATGTATATAGTAATGCAAAAACGGACGCTTCCGTATTACCCTACAAAGATACGAAAAATCTTTGAAACCGCCAAACATTTACGGCCAAAACAGCCCTGTTTCAGCTTGTTTTCTGGCGGTATTTTGTCTGTGCCAATTTAGAAGAGAGAATCAGAGAGCAGAGACCCGACTCGTTGATGAGGATGGCTCGAGTCTTGTAGTTGGAACCACTCTCCCGAATTGGGAGGGTGGTTTTGTCATCATCATCTACATGCTTTCTCAGAGCAGGCCATCGGCGGACGGACCATGGAGTTTCTAACATTTTCTCGGTGCATTCCACCGTAGCCTTATAAGGGAAAAATCAGAGCTGTTATGAAGACCTTACAAACTCGATAAAAATGCAACTGACTGATAAGCAACCATTTTGCGCAAAAAACCTAACAATCTAACAATCTAACATCTAACATTTAGCCTATAAAAAACGAAACTTTAAGTCTATATATATTATATATTAATATATTATAATATATTAATATATAAAAGGATTTTCAAAACCTAATTGTTAGATGTTAGATTGTTAGGTTGTTAGATTCTCCTCCTCACGGCAAGTCTTCGTGCTTACCAAGAGCTGGACATCAGCGAACGGACCATGGAGTTTCTTACATTTTCTTGGTGCATTCCACCGTGGCTTATAAGGAGAAAAATCAGAGGCATTATGAAGACCTTACAAACTCATAGAAAATGCAACTAGCTGAAAAGCAATCGTTTAGCGCAAACAAATCTTAAATCTTAAATCTTACAATCTTACATTTAGCCTATAAAAAAAGCATTTTTAAGTATATATACTTATATATTATATATTATTAAAATAATATATAATATATAAAAGAAAAAAAACCTAAATGTAAGAATGTAAGATTTAAGAATGTAAGATTCTGCTCCTATGGGCTTATTTCTGAGTGTGTGTCTTTCCCTGTATAGTGTTGACTCCTTTTGAGCCTTGATTTGTTGTTGTTTTGTTAATTACTGTTTGTTGTACTGATTCTGTTGACTTGTCTCTCTGATCAGGCTGACTGCTTTCCTGCTTTCCTGCTTTTCTTGTCCCCTGTCCCGGGTTTGTGGATGGTTTGCCGATGTCAGCTCAGATTTGAGCCCACATACCCCTAAGTCTGCTCAAATATGCCTCCGGTGGCTTAACCGGCGCAAAACTGCGCCCGTCGCATCCCCGCGTGCACAACGATGCCTGCTGGAAAACTCTGAACACCCTCTGAGTTTCCCGAGGGCTGCTCGGCGCATTTAGAGTTGAGAACTGAGAGTTGAGAACTGAGAGGTATGATTACCTTATGAGCTGAGAACAGAGAAGACTCTACCCAACTTCCCCTAAGGGGAGCAGCGGTTACCCTGAAGCTGGAGAAAAAATCTGTGAAAATCCGTGGTATCTGTGTGACTTTGTGAATTGAGAATTATAAAATCGGTGTAAATCTGTGTAATCTGTGGGCAAATGTCAAGAAAAAACGAAAACTTTTCCGCCCCCCGAAAATAGTGCGGAAAACGCTTGCATATTACCGGAAAAATGAGTAACTTTGTAGGTGCAAGAGAGCCTCAGGAACCTGCAAAACTCCAGGACTCCGACAACGGTCGAAAGCGCGCTGGCCTGCGTCAGAAATCCTCTGTACACCAGGAACTTAAGCACTCCTTGCAACCCGATCAGAAATAAAAAACTTTGTGGTTTCCCCGCTCACCCAGCCGTCTGCCGCTGGCGCACAGCCTCGAACAGCAGGATGGCTGCCGACACGGAGACGTTCAACGAGTCGAGACGCCCGAGCATGGGAATGCGGATATGAGCCGTGGCTGCCTGCCGCCATACGTCGGTCAGACCCGTCGACTCGGTGCCCATGACGATGGCCGTGGGGCCTCGCATGTCGGTGTCGTAGTAGAGACGCGAGTCTTGCAGCTGGGCGGTAAGTATCTGTATGTGACGGTCTTGCAGGAATCGGATGCACTCTTCCGACGAGCATGCCACACAGGGCACGGTGAAGATGGCTCCGATGCTCGAGCGGATGAGGTTGGGATTGTAGAGGTCGGTAAGGGGGTCGCAAATCACGACACCCTCTGCACGGGCCGCATCGGCCGAGCGCAGCACAGCACCCAGGTTGCCAGGCTTCTCCACTCGTTCGAGCACGATGATGAGCGGACTGTCAGTCAGCTGCAGATCGCCGAGCGTCAGCGAGCGAGCCACCACCTCGGCCACCACTCCCTCGGTGCTGCCACGGTAGGCTATCTTCTCGTAGATGTCGCGCGACACCTCAAACAAGCGCGTGCCGGCGGGCAAGGCTGCCAGCACCGACGAGGCATCGCCGGCTTGCTCCTGGAGCACCGAAGGGCAGTAGAACACGGTGTCGACGGTGAATCCGGCTTGGAGACAATGCTCCAGCTCACGACGGCCCTCGACGACAAACAATCCCGACTGGCGCCGCTCAGCCGATTTCTGCTGAAGGGCCAGCAAACGCTTGATCTTGGGATTCTGCGCACTGGTGATAAGACGGTCTGATGTGTTCATTATATATATATAAATAATGTGATGACGGGTGCAAAGGTAGGAAAAAATATTGAAATGCGTGGCACCCGACCATGAAAAACCGACAAATGAGCAGCAATCGTTTGGCCGATTGGATTTTTCTTTGTAGATTTGCATCATTGAAAAATCAACCCAAACCCCATTCTCCGTTCGGTCTGCCACTTGCGGCCAGCCGACAGGATGAGGCGATTTGCTTATCAAAAACAGCTTTACCACGAATATGACGAACGGCTTTGCCACCACCATCCTCAAGTGGTTTGCCGCCAACGGGCGCGAGCTGCCCTGGCGCGACACCCGCGACCCGTATGCCATCTGGCTGAGCGAGATCATTCTGCAACAGACGCGCATCCAGCAGGGACAGGCCTACTGGGAGCGGTTCATGCGGCGCTGGCCCACCGTGGGCGACCTGGCGCGTGCCACCGAAGACGAGGTGCTGCGCGAATGGCAGGGACTGGGCTACTACTCGAGGGCGCGCAACCTGCACAAGGCGGCTCGGCAGATAGCAGAGGCAGGACAGTTTCCGCAGACGCTTGAGGGCATCCGCCAACTGAAGGGAGTGGGCGACTATACGGCTGCCGCCATCGGCTCGTTTGCCTTCGGACTGCCGGCCGCTGTGGTCGACGGCAATGTCTACCGGGTGCTGGCACGCTATTTCGGCATCGGCACACCCATCAACACCACCGAGGGCAAGAAGACCTTCACGGCGCTGGCCCAAGAGCTGCTGCCCCAGAACGAGGCGGCCGCCTACAACCAGGGCATGATGGACTTCGGGGCCCTGCAATGCACGCCTCAGTCGCCCAAATGCGCCACTTGTCCGCTGGCAGAGACCTGCTCGGCCTTGGGGGAGGGACGCACCGGCGAACTGCCCGTGAAACTGAGAAAGCTGACCGTCAAGACCCGCCACCTGCGCTATTTCTACCTGCGTTGCAACGGCGAGACCGCCATCCGCCGACGGCCGGCAGGCGACATCTGGCAGGGACTGTGGGAGCCGTTCCTGACCGAGGACGAGGGCATGCCCGACTGGGTGGACGACAACTGCCGACTGACCCTCATCGCCGAGGACGTGAAGCATGTGCTCACCCATCGCATCCTGATGGCCGACTGCTATCTGGCCGAGGTGAGCAGCAAGCCGCAACTGCCCGACGACTACATCTGGGTGGGCGAAAGCAACCTTCAGCAATACGCCATTCCACGCCTGGTGGAAATTCTTTTCGAAAAGGTAGGCCAAGCCTGCCCGGAACCCGCAAAAGAGAGCGAAAAAGACTAACTGATAGAAAGATTCGGAATGAAAAGTTGGCCGTTTCAAAGAAAAGCACTATCTTTGTCAACGCAAAACAACAAATAACCAAAACTTATGTTCTCCACACTAGAAATGAGCATTATCGCAATGATAGGCACCCAAGAGATCATCATTCTCGCCCTCGTCATCCTGCTGCTGTTCGGAGGAAAGAAAATCCCCGAGCTCATGAAGGGACTGGGCAAGGGCGTGAAGAGTTTCAAGGAGGGTGTCAACGGTATTGAAGACTCGCTCGGCGACGAGAAAAACGACGCTAAGAAAGAGAGCGGAAAGGAATGACGCATCAGCCAATGAACGACGATCAGGCCACGGGCACGTTCTGGGACCATCTGGACGAGTTGCGCGGCTGCCTCATCCGCATGCTCATAGCCATTGCCATCCTGGCACTGGTGGCGTTCGGCATGAAAGAGACGTTGTTTAACATCGTGCTGGCACCGAGAGACAGCAGTTTCGTCACTTACCGCCTGCTGGGTGTGAGCCCCTTCAGCATTCACCTGATGAACACGGGGCTTACCGAGCAGTTCATGATTCACATGAGAACGGCCGTCTATGCCGGTGTGCTGCTGGCATCGCCCTACCTGCTCTACGAGGTGTTCCGGTTCGTCAGTCCTGCCCTCTACCAGAACGAGCGGCGCTACGCAGGGAGAATAGTGGGCAGCGCCTACCTGATGTTCATCGTGGGCACGCTGCTGAACTATTTCCTGGTGTTTCCGCTGACGGTGCGCTTCCTGGGCACCTACCAAGTGAGCGCCGACGTGGCCAACATGCTGACCCTACAGTCGTATATGGACACGCTGCTGATGATGAGCCTGGTGATGGGCGTGGTGTTCGAGCTGCCCGTGGTCTGCTGGGTGATGGCCCGCATGGGACTCATCAACGACCGCCACATGAGCCAATACCGCCGCCACGCCATTGTCATCATCCTGATCGTGGCAGCCGTCATCACCCCGACAGCCGACGCCTTCACGCTGTTTGTGGTGGCGCTCCCCATCTGGCTGCTCTACGAACTGAGCATTGCCATCGTTAGAATGACCATTGGCAAGTCGCAAGAATAGTAGCAAGAATGACCATTGGAATGTCGCAAGAATGACCATTGGCAAGTCGTAAGAATTACATTAGCAACAAGATACAGAAAATATGACGCTTAAGAAAATCAGAACTGCTCTGGCAGCAGTATTCTTTGTACTCATTACGCTGTTGTTCCTCGATTTCACGGGGACACTGCACCATTGGCTGGGATGGATGGCCAAAATACAGTTCCTGCCGGCAGTGCTGGCATTGAATGCCGCCGTCATCATTGGCCTGGTCGTGCTGACGCTGGTCTTCGGGCGCATTTATTGCTCGGTGATCTGCCCGCTGGGTGTATTCCAGGATGTGATTGCCTGGCTGCACAACAAGCGCAAGAAGAACCGCTACACCTACTCGAAAGCCATCAGCTGGCTGCGCTACACCATGCTGGGCGTAATGATTGTCACTTTGGTGGCAGGTGTCAGCTCGATTGTTCAGCTGCTTGCCCCCTATAGTGCATACGGAAGAATTGCCACAATGATTTTCCAACCTGTCTGGAAAGCAGGCAACAATGTGCTGGCATCTATCGCCGAACACTTCGACAGCTATGCTTTCTATAGCACGGACATATGGATGAAGAGCCTTCCCACGCTGATTATTGCGGCAGCAACACTCGTTTTACTTTTCATTCTTGCATGGAAGCACGGCCGCACTTATTGCAATACAATTTGCCCAGTTGGCACGTTCCTGAGTCTAGCCAGCCGCAACTCAGTCTTCAAGGTTCGCTTCGACGAAGAGAAGTGCCGCAACTGTTCTATGTGCTCGAAGAATTGTAAAGCCTCTTGTATCGACTACAAGAACCACCGCATTGACTATAGCCGTTGTGTGGTTTGTGGCGACTGCATCAGCAGTTGTAAGTTTGGCGCCCTAAAATATACAGGCAAGGTCTTTGAGACAATCAAGTCAGAGAATTCTGAAAAGAAAGATCAGACTGTTGACGCCGGCAAGCGCTCGTTCCTAATCGGTTCGGCCCTTGTTACGACGGCAGCCATGGCGCAGGAGAAAATGAAGGTCGACGGCGGACTGGCGAAGATTGAGGACAAGGTGGCGCCCAAGCGGCAGACACCTATTACGCCTCCTGGCTCGATTAGTGCCAAAAACATGGCTCAGCATTGTACTGGCTGCCAGCTTTGTGTGGCCCAGTGTCCCAACGACGTGCTGCGGCCAGGTACCGACCTGATGACACTCATGCAGCCGGTTATGTCGTATGAGCAAGGGTATTGCCGCCCAGAATGTACCCGCTGCTCTGAAGTTTGTCCTGCAGGAGCTATCAAGCCCATCAGCAAGGATGTGAAATCGTCAACGCAGATAGGACATGCTGTTTGGATAAAGAAAAATTGTATTCCGCTCAAAGACGGAGTAGAGTGCGGCAACTGTGCCCGTCATTGTCCTACTGGAGCCATCGAGATGGTACCGTCGGACCCTGACGACGAGGAGAGCGCTTTCGTTCCGGCCGTCAACGAGGAGATGTGCATTGGCTGTGGTGCCTGCGAGAACCTCTGCCCGGCACGCCCCTTCCCTGCCATCTATGTGGAAGGACACGAGGTGCACAAGGAGAATTAAGTTTGGTTGATGTATGAATGTTAATGATTGAGAACCGATATGGGAAAAAACGATATCACACGCCGCAAGTTCCTCAAGATGTTTGGAATGGGAACAGTGGCTACGGCCGCAACGCTGACAGGATGCAAGCAGGCTGCTGACAAGGCCGTGGAGGACGACTACAAGAAACAAGTGGAGCCGACCAAGGGCCAGATGACCTACCGGACGACACCCACGACCAAAGACAAGGTGTCGCTGCTCGGATTCGGCATGATGCGACTGCCCACCGTGCCCGGCAAAGACGAGAAAGGCGAGAACACAGAGGTCATCGACCAGGAGCAGGTGAACAAGCTGGTGGACTATGCGATGGAGCACGGCGTCAACTACTTCGACACCGCACCCGTCTACAGCATGGGACTCTCTGAGCGCGCCACGGGCATTGCCCTGCACCGCCATCCCCGCGACAGCTATTTTGTGGCCACGAAGATGTCGAACTTCGACAACAGCGTGAAGTCGAAAGCCGCGTCGATGGAGATGTTCAACCGCTCGCTGAAAGAGCTGCAGGTAGACTATATCGACTACTATCTGCTCCACTCTGTGGGCGGCGGAGGAATGGACAACTTCAACTCGCGCTACATCGACAATGGCGTGCTCGACTGGCTGCTCGAACAGCGCAAGCAGGGGAAAATACGCAACCTGGGATTCTCGTATCATGGCGACATCAAGGTGTTCGACTGGCTGCTGGAGCACAACGACAAATACCAGTGGGACTTCGTGCAGATACAGCTCAACTATCTCGACTGGGAGTATGCCAACGAGATGAACCAAGACAACACCGACGCCTCCTATCTGTACGACGAGCTGCAGAAGCGCGGCATCCCAGCCGTCATCATGGAGCCCCTGCTGGGCGGACGACTGGCCAAGCTGCCACAGTATATTGCCAAGCAACTGAAGACGCGCGATGCCACCAAGTCGGTAGCCTCGTGGGCCTTCCGCTATGCCGGCACACCCGAGGGCGTACTCACCGTGCTGAGCGGCATGACATACATGGAGCATCTGAAGGACAACCTGCTCTCCTACTGTCCGCTGAAACCGCTCACCGAGGAGGAGAACGAGTTCCTCTACCAGGTGGCCAAAGACATTGCCGGCTTCGAGACCATTCCCTGCAACGACTGTAAGTATTGCATGCCATGTCCCTACGGCATCGATATCCCAGCCATCTTCGTACATTATAATAAATGTAAGAACGAAGGGACGCTGCCACGCGACGCCAACGACAAGGACTTTGCCAAGTACCGCCGACAATATCTCATCGGACTCGACCGGAGCGTGCCCAAGCTGCGGCAGGCCAACCACTGCATCCAGTGCGGACAATGCGTGCCCCACTGCCCGCAAAACATCAGGATTCCCGTCGAGCTGGAGAAGATAGACCAGTTCGTGGAGAGCCTGAAGCAAGGCACCTTCGGACAGGAAAACGAAGAAGAAGAGGCATAATAATAAGGTGTTTCACCCTTAAAGTAGTGAGAATTAGCTAGTTTTAGCACAATTCTCACTGCTTTTTTATAAAAAAACCAAAATAAATTTTCATATCACGACAAAAACTTGTATCTTTGCAGTCCGAAAATCAACAAGAATAATAATATAAAACATTTAAACGATGACTAAAGCAGATATTATCAATCAGATAGCAGAGTCTACTGGCGTTGCAAAAAAAGATGTTTCGGCTACCGTTGAGGCATTTATGGAATGTATCAAGGGAAGCCTCATGGAGAAGGAAAACGTTTATCTCCGCGGTTTCGGAAGCTTCATCATCAAGCACAGAGCCGAGAAGACAGCCCGCAACATCTCGAAGAACACCACCATCACGATTGCCGCTCACGACTTCCCCAGCTTCAAGCCCGCCAAGAGCTTCGTTGAGAAGATGAGAGGTGACGAAGAGAAATAAGAGAAACAACTAACAACATTATATAACATTAAAATTTTTAAGGCTATGCCAAACGGAAAAAAGAAAAAGGGCCACAAGATGGCAACTCACAAGCGTAAGAAGAGATTAAGAAAGAACAGACATAAGAGCAAGTAAAGACTTGCTCTTAAGTCTTTTAAAGACAATGGAAAAATGACCAGCGAAGTAGTAATTGACGTTCACGAGAAAGACATATCGATTGCTCTGCTGGAAGACAAAAACCTGGTAGAGTATCAGACTGAGCCCCGCTCAGCATCTTTCTCCGTTGGAAACATCTATGTGGCAAAGGTTAGAAAACTGATGCCCGGTTTGAACGCCTGTTTCGTCAACGTAGGACACGAACGCGACGCTTTTCTCCATTATCTTGACTTAGGAAATCAATTCAACTCGTATGAGAAGTACCTCAAACAGGTACAGAGCGACAGAAAGAAACTTTATCCGTTCGCCAAGGCTTCACGGCTGCCCGATCTGAAGAAAGACGGAACCATCGCCACCACCCTGCAGAAAGACCAGGAGGTGCTGGTGCAGATTGTCAAGGAGCCTATTTCGACGAAAGGACCACGCCTTACTGGCGAGCTCTCGTTCGCAGGGCGCTATTTGGTCCTCGTACCGTTTAATGATAAAGTTTCTGTTTCTTCTAAGATTAAAAGTGGCGAGGAACGGGCACGCCTGAAACAGCTCATCCAGAGCATCAAACCCAAGAATTTCGGTGTCATTGTGCGCACCGTTGCCGAAGGGAAGAGAGTGGCCGAACTCGACACGGAACTTAAGGTCCTGCTAAAGCGTTGGGAGGATGCCATTACCAAGGTACAGAAGACAACCGAACGACCTCAGCTCGTTTTCGAGGAGACCAGCAGAGCCGTCGCCCTATTGCGCGACCTCTTCAACCCTACCTACGAAAACATCTACGTGAACGACGAGCAAGTGTATCAGGAGGTCAAGGAATACGTCACGCTCATTGCCCCTGAAAAGGCAGGCATCGTCAAGCTGTACAAAGGCAATGTGCCTATCTTTGACAACTTTAACATCACCAAGCAGATTAAGTCTAGCTTCGGTAAAACAGTCAACTACAAACGTGGAGCCTACCTCATCATTGAGCATACAGAGGCACTGCACGTGGTAGACGTAAACAGCGGCAACCGCACACGCTCGGAGAATGGACAGGAGGCAAATGCTCTCGACGTGAACCTGGGAGCTGCCGACGAACTGGCACGTCAGTTGCGACTACGAGACATGGGAGGCATCATTGTTGTTGACTTTATCGACATGAATCTGGCAGAAGACCGACAGCTTCTGTATGAGCGCATGTGCAAGAACATGCAAAAAGACCGGGCCAGACACAACATCCTGCCGCTGAGCAAGTTCGGACTGATGCAGATTACGCGTCAGCGAGTGCGACCGGCCATGGATGTCAACGTAGAAGAGACTTGTCCCACCTGCTTCGGCAAAGGGAAAATCAAATCGAGCATTCTCTTTACCGACCAGCTGGAACGAAAGATTGATTATCTGGTCAACAAGATTGGAGTCAAGAAGTTCTACTTACACGTTCACCCCTATGTGGCTGCCTACATCAATCAAGGCGTTATCAGCATGAAACGCAAATGGCAGATGAAATACGGATTTGGCGTGCATGTGATTTCCTCGCAAAAGATGGCTTTCTTGCAATATGAGTTTTATGACAGCAAGAGACAATTCATCGACATGCAAGAGGAACAAGAGACGAAATGAAAAGGCCGCTCCCGAGATGGGGGCGGCTTTTTTGTTGTATTATTACACAATCTGACGGATTATTGTTTTATTGCACATTCTGACGGCTTATTATGTTATTGCACAATCCGGCAGTTTTCTGATGGTTTTATTACACAATCTTATAGCGTATGCGGAACGCCATCTTGTCGTTGTCCCAATTCGTACCAAGCAGTTCGAAACGGCCAATCTGGCTGGTGCTTCTCACATGCTTGCCAATACAGGGACAGACATCGTAGTCGCCAATCCGCACCAGCCGTATGGTCTCCGAGGCATCGTCGGGCAGACGGTCGGTAGACAACTTGGCATCGGGAGAATCAGGCTCCGCATCCATGATGATACCCTCGAGTTCTGCACGGGTGACAAACTGGAATGTCACGGGCATGTCCTGCTCTATCAGTTCATTCATGCCTTTCTCAATGGCCTTCTCCTCCTTCCGGTCGGGTTTATGGTCGAGAATATAACTGATTTTACTCTTCTTGCGCTCAATATGCGCATTGTTCGACCGCTCACAGCCAAACATCCGCATCATGAACTGATTCAACAAGTGCTCTGCCGTATGCGCAGGGGGAAACTCATCTTTGTTGTGGTCGTTTAAAACATAGTCGTCTGCCATTTGTCACCTATCCTTTCATTTTATATATTCTGCCTGTATATGGTTCTATGGTCATGTGCACGGGATGGCCTGCATGCAGTTGCATCGTCAGCGCTTCGCCAGTCAGCAAGTCGGTGGCTTTCACTTCCTTCTGTATAATGCCCAGATACTCGAAGGCATGGCGCGGAATGTTCACATCGCAGGCAACGGGTTCGCCCGAGAAATTCGCCACGACAAGCATCAGCTCATCGTCGGCCTTGCGGAGAAAGGCAAACTGGCGGTCGGCCAGATGCTGATTGACATACATCAGATCGTAGCATTCTCCCTCACGGAAAGCTTTCTCGCTATTGGCCAGCGTCAGTATCTGGCGGTAGACATGCATCAGGCTCCTCTCGTTCTTGGTAAGCTTCCTGCGGTTGAAGTATCCGTGGATGAGTGAGTCCAACGACCAGTAGTCGAAGATGGTCGTACGGCCGTCACATCCGCTGAATCCCTCGGCATCCATGCCGCGCTCACCCAGTTCCTGACCAGCATAACACATGAAGGGATTACTCCTGAGCAAGGTGCTGACCAGCAGACCAGGAATTCCTTTCCATGCATCGCCCGCAAATGCGTCGCTGGCAATGCGCTGCTCGTCGTGATTCTCGAGGAAATAGAGCATGTGGCTGCGAATATCGTCTGTGGCCTGCCATTGCGAGGTGATATCGCCAGCACGACGATGCCCGCAAATCACTTCACGCAAACAATCGTACATGCCTACTTTATCGTAGAGATAGTCGAAACCGGCTCCAATGTAATTACGGTATTGGCTGGGATCGTAGACCTCGCCGATGAATATCTTGTCGGGATAGCAGAATTTCACTTTGTCGGTAGCCCATGCCCAGAAAGCAGCCGGAACCATCTCTGCCATATCGCAGCGGAAGCCGTCGACACCCTTCTCTGCCCAGAAGAGCAGAATGTCGGTCATCTTGCTCCATGTGTTGGGAATCGGGTCGAAATGCTCCGAGCGTCCGCCCGCATCACAATAGTCAATACCGTAGTTGAGTTTCACGGTCTCATACCAGTCGTTACGCCCTGGGCGGTTGTCGAAATGGTCATTTCCTGTAGCCTTGGCGGGACACTCAACGTATTCTTGGGAACGGGAATCCAGAGCCTGCGAATCATGTTGGGATGGACGTATGGCAGACAGGTCGAGCGGCTGTCCCCAACAATAGTAGAAATTGTTCTTCGTCGAGAAATGCATGTTCTGATCATCGTCCTCACCCAAATCCTTCACACCATCGGGTTTGCAAATGCTTTGATACTGACGGGCCACATGGTTGGGCACGAAGTCGATAATCACTTTCATGCCTGCTTTGTGGGTGCGCTCAACAAGAGCCTCAAACTCCTGCATACGCTTGTCGACATTCTCTGCCAAATCGGGGTCCACATCGTAGTAGTCGGCAATGGCGTAAGGCGACCCTGCCCTACCCTTCACCACCTCTTCGCTCTGACGGGGGATGCCGTAGGAAGTGTAATCGGTCATCGTGGCATGGCGAATCACGCCCGTATACCAGATATGTGTGAATCCCATAGACTGAATACTATGGAGCGTCGCATCGTCGAAGGCGTTCAACTTGCCACAACCATTCTCGGCAAGCGTCCCATTCACCTTGCGCGTCGTATTGCAGTTACCAAACAAACGGGTAAAAACCTGATAAATAATTATCTTTTCTTGCTTCATAGTATTCCTTGGTATATGAAAACGGATTTCACGAGTCGCACAGACACGTCACTCGCATCCGCCAGACTCATGAAATCCGTTGCGAAATCAAATCACTCCGTGAACATTAACGCCACGGTCTATCTTGGCAATCATGCCTTGCAGCGCCTTGCCAGGACCGCACTCTGTGAAGTCGTCGGCACCGTCGGCAATCATGTTCTGCACACATTGTGTCCAGCGAACAGGACTCGTCAGCTGAGCAATGAGGTTCTTTTTGATTTCCTCGGGATTGGTGTGGGGCTTGCCGTCCACATTCTGGTAGATGGGGCAGACAGGCTCATTGAACGAAGTCTGCTCAATAGCAGCCTGCAGCTCGTCCTTGGCCGGTTGCATCAGCGGAGAGTGGAAAGCACCACCCACCTTCAGCGGCAGAGCGCGCTTGGCACCAGCAGCCTTCAATTTCTCACATGCCTCGTTGATAGCCTCGATATTACCAGAAATCACCAGCTGACCAGGGTTGTTATAATTGGCGGGAATCACTACATATCCCTCCTTATTAATCTCAGCACAAATCTCCTCAACCTTCTCATCGGCCAGTCCGATGATGGCAGCCATCGTCGAAGGAGCCATCTCGCAGGCTTTCTGCATGGCCATAGCACGTGCATAGACCAGGCGAAGACCATCCTCAAACGACAAGGCGCCCGAGACCACCAATGCCGAGAACTCACCCAGCGAGTGACCAGCCATCATCTGAGGCTTGTTCTCTTCGAGGTCTTCAGCAGGAGTGGCAAAGAGAGCCGTCAGCACACTGTGCAGGAATACGGCAGGCTGAGTGACTTTCGTCTGCTTCAGTTCGTCGTCCGTGCCGGCAAACATAATATCCGTAATTCTGTATCCGAGAATCTCATTGGCCTTCTCGAATAGTTCCTTTGCCTGTTCGTTGTTGTCGTAGAGGTCCTTACCCATGCCTACGAACTGTGCCCCTTGACCAGGGAATACAAATGCTTTCATCTTTTTTGATCTTTTAATTACCTATTTTTATTAAAGCGGTGCAAAGTTACGAAAAAACGAGTGAAATGCAAAAGGAAAGCTTGCTTTTCTTTTCATTTCCGAGTGACAAGTAAGTTCGGCGTCAGCCAAAGTTACGAAAAAACGAGTGAAATGCAAAAGGGAAAGCATTTATTTCGTTCAAAAACGAGGAAATGTCAAGAAAAAAACGTATCTTTGTGGCAAGATACATCAACAATAAATAACCACTTAGCATACAATGAGCAAGATGAACATAACAGAAAAAGACCGGGAGTTCATGCGCGAGGCCATCCGCCTTGCCAACGAGAGCGTGAAGAATGGCGGAGGACCATTCGGAGCCGTTATCGTGAAAGACAATGAAATCATAGCAGGCAGTTCCAACAGCGTCACCATCGACAACGACCCCACTGCCCATGCCGAGGTCAACACCATTCGGCAGGCGTGCAAGAAACTGGGCACTTTCGACCTGTCCGGATGCGTCATCTACACCTCGTGCGAGCCTTGCCCGATGTGCCTCGGTGCCATCTACTGGGCTAAAATCGACCGCATCTACTATGGGAACAACCGTACAGATGCCCGCAACATCGACTTTGCCGATGATTTTATCTACGACGAGTTGAACCGCCAGTTCGACGAGCGTACCATCCCCATCATTCCCCTCCTTCGCGACGAGGCATTACAGTCGTTCCGCCTCTGGCAGGAAAAAGAGGACAAAACAGAGTATTGACACAAGCCATTTGCTGCCATTTTGACGGGAGAGGAAAGCATCTTCAGCGACATAAAGCATTATCAGAATTCTAGAGAGCTGCTCTGGAACTCTAGAAGGCTGCTCTGGAACTCTAGAAGGCTGCTCTGGAACTCTAGAAGGCTGCTCTGGAACTCCCAATAAGCGCCATTAGCTAAAGCCGGTTATTTTATGTTGATTTCAAATAGATTACTCGTAAACGTTTACGTGAGATTACGGGTCAAAAATTATAGTTTTTGGTCAAAAATCACTAATTTTGCACCTGTATTTAAATACTGCTAATAACTAATTGCAATTATTACTAAAACAAAACAACTATGAAGTCTAAACATCTACGGATTTTCATCCTGAGTATGGTAGCCATACTCTGTGGCGGTGGCATGTATGCACTTTCCGCTCCTAATGACGCAGAGGTTTATTATCAGAAGATCACTTCTGTAAATGACCTGACCACTGGTGAATATCTCATTGTAAATGAGGCCGCAGGAATAGCATTCGACGGCTCACTCGCTACACTCGATGCTGCCAGCGACGTTATCACTGTTACAGCAGAGAATGGGATAATAGCCTCATCGGAAATAGTTGACAAAGCAACATTCACCATTGACACTTCAACGAAATACATCAAGAGTGCATCAGGTTTTTACATCGGTATTAATAATGGTTCTAATGGTTTGAAGCAAAATGCTGCAGAGCAAACAAAATGGGCACACACTTTTGGTTTCGATGAAGGAGGAAATGCGCTGATAGTCATCAGTGGCGGAGAGGGTGAAACTGCCTATAGCATGACGCTGACTTATAACAAAGCCCAAGACCAAAACCGTTTCCGCTATTACAAAAATGGTGGACAAGAACCCGTACAGCTTTACAAAAAAGTAACGAAGCAGGGGGCTGACCCGCAGACATGGACATACCGCGATTTTGGTATCGACATGGTGAAGGTTCTTACCGAGGAGCAGCGTGTTAACGGAACTTCATATGAATTTGGTGTTGTCGTTGCTGAAGACGGCACACAGACTCAGGTTGCTGCCGATGCCGCAAACGCCAATATCGTGTTGAAAGGAAAGTACCATAACGACCATGGTTGGACGGGTACTACGGCTACCGTGAAAGTAAACGGTCCTGTGCAGATAGACCTTGGCAACTGCAATTACGGCGAAGGTATAGCAACAGTCAAAAATGCTACTGGCGAGCAGGTTGCATCGGCCACACTAGTGAAAGAAAAGACCTGTTGGGGACAAGACAATACGAGTGTGGTGTCGATGAAATACACAGGTGATGCCACGACACTCACCATTGAATATGCCAGTTATCTGCCATACATTGGCGTGAAGGCCATTGAAGCCAGTGCCGTCAGCGTCAGCTACTCTACAGAAGGGGTTGACTGTGAGGGCGACATTCTGCCGGATGGCGGTCAGTATGCGGCAGGTGATTCCTATACCGTTCCCGCACAAAACTACACCTTATATAAAGAAGGTTACACTTTGACGGCATGGACCGACGGCACCAACGAGTATGCCACAGGCTCAACCATCACACTACCAGCAAGTGATATTACTTTGAAACCTGTGTTTACTCAAAATGAAGTAAACTTGAGCGACCGCTCAGAGGCAGTTACCTTGAAATGGAACTTCCGCCGCGATCAGGGAGCACCCATCCTGCAATATGAAGGCAAGGCTGGATTCCTTGTGGCTCAAGCTACTGTGAACGGTAAGACCATTGATGTGAAGATGCCGTTTACCACTAGTCCCGGTAAGCTGAACAACAAGAACAATACCGACTGGGCACAATGTAATCAGGGAACCACTTTTACCCTACCCTCATGTAAAGAAGCTGTAATCTCAATGGAGGCATACAACGCTTTTGGTGCAGAAGGAAAAACAGCTACAACCATTGATGGACAAAGTGATTACACGTCTGCCAAAACCATCAGCTATTCTATTGCCGGCACGGCAGAGACTGTAGATGTAGTCATTGGAAACGATGCCGGTTACCTGCGCTATATTCAGGTGGTATTACCTGTCGTGCAGAGCCAGGGTGGCGGTACAACTTATACCAACGAGGAAGCAACTGTCGTTTGGCCGTTCAACGATCCTGATAATATTTCTGCATTTACAGCCACTCCCGATGGTGTGTTCAGCACGATTTCATCTAATATAGGTGACCTGGCTATTGGTAAGGCTGATGGAACTGCAAGAACTGGTACGAGCACTGTTGATCCCGGTGTTACCTTTGTTCAGCTTTGGAACAACGGTGGAAACACTACCATCGAATGGGCTGTAAAACCAGCAGCTGGACTGACCTTCACCCCGACAAAGATTACCGGACATATTGTCAGGTTTGGAACGGATGTGGAAAGTGGTATTACTATCAGTGCGAAGAAAGCCAATGGAGAGACCATTACATTAGGCACATTTACCGCTCCTCGCAACAATAAGACGAAGGCAGAAGATAAATGGGGTGCAAAAGATGACTATACACCACAGTTCGTCATTGAACTGACTGCAGAACAACAACAAGCATTGTCATCAAACGAAGGATTCTCAGTCTTCTCACCCATTGGTGTGGGCTCGGGCAAGAGTGGAGGTTTCGCTGAGGTAACCGTGACAGGTTTGATTAACGGAACGGCAGCATCTATTGAGAAATACGCACTGACTCCATCAGCAGCACCAGCAGAAGGCGGCTCTGTCAGCGTCTATCCCGCTTCTGACACATACGAGGCTGGTACTGAGGTAACGCTCACTGCCACAGAGAATTTCGGTTACGACTTCGTGAATTGGACCGACGCAGATGGTAAAGAGATTTCTAAAGAAGCAAAATTCAAGTATACTGTCAACGAGAATGCAGCGCTGACTGCAAACTTCAAGCAGGTAAAGACCTACGAATTGAATCTCACCGTCGAAGGTACAAACGAATACATGGTCGCCATCAATCCGGCTCCAACTGTTATCGATGGTAAGTATATGTACGAGGAAGGCCAGACTGTGCAGCTCACTGCCAACCAATATAAGGATCTGGTGACCTTCAACAACTGGAGTGATGGTGAGACAAACAGCGAAAAAACTGTGACCATGACAGAGAATGTGACGCTGACTGCAACTTATTCACAGGCTGACATCATTGCGGGATGGGACTTCTATAAGAGTGGAGGCAACGGGCGACAAGCTGACTTTGCCGCTCAGGACAATGAGGCCGATGCTCTGAGTCTCGTCAATACAGAAACGGGTGAGACACAAGGATGGCTCGACAAGAGTTACGAGAGTGCAGGAGGTTACGAAGCATTCAAGGGTGCTGCCGTCAACTGGCGTGTAGGCTCTTCTTATGGAGATGTAGGACACTGGCATTGGCAGACGAAGATTAATGCCGAGGCATTCACAGACATCAACGTTCAGTTTCAGATGCTCTACAACTACAACGCCTATCAGACATACAACGTAGAGTATTCACTCAACGGAACAGACTGGACTAACGTGGGAAGTATCACGATGGAAGGCGCCAAGAATCCTGCGTCGTTCAGCGGTAAATTGCCAGAGGCTGCCAACAACCAAAAGGATTTGTATATCAGAATGATAGCCGACAAGACTTCAAGTATTGATGGCACAGCTTCTGCCAACGATGGTAATGCACTTGCCATGTTCTTCATCACAGGCACAGCCAAGCTCATCGACGACGGCCAGGCACCCGTTCTGGTCAGCAGCGTTCCTGCCGAGGGAGCTACGGGAGTGTCGGCCTCAGGCAAGATTGTACTCACTTTCGACGAGCGTGTGAAACTAGCTGACGACGCCGTAGCCTATGTGAACAACACCTACATCAAGAGCATTACACAGAATCCGACCAAAGGAACTGTCAACGGTAAGACCATTACCTTCGAATACAAAGGACTGGAGTATGACACTCCGCACAGATTCGTCCTATCTGCCAAGGCTGTGGCCGACCTGACAGACAACTATATCGCCGAAGATATCGTCATCAACTTCACCACCATGGCTCGTCCGACCGTGGCGAAAGGTATCTACGATGCAGTGGTAGAGAATGTTGACGAACTGCTGGCCGCCTTCAAGGCTGCCGACGAGCGTAGCGACAAGAATGTGCGCTATCGCATCTTCCTGAAGAAGGGAACCTACCAACTGCCACAAGGCACGACCGATGTCACCTACAACGTAGAACTGAAGGATGGCTCCACCGCTTCATACACGAAGAAAGACCCCATCACACGCATCAATTCGGGCAACATCTCGCTCATCGGTGAGAGCCGCGACGAAGTGGTCATCACCAACACCATTCCTGCCGACGAGACCTTCGATGGCAGATATGGCACAGCCAGCGTCTACGAGGGAATCGGAAAGAGCGACGTGCTACAGACCAGAGGCGAGAACCTTTATTATCAAGACCTGACCGTCTCTACAGGCATGGACGATGCTCGTGGCCGTGACATTGCCATCGAGGATATGGGCGCCAAGACCATCTACAAGAATGTATGCCTGCATGGCTACCAGGACACATGGGTAGGCCAGAACGACAGAGGCCTCTACTACTTCGAGGACGGTGTGGTGCGCGGACGCACCGACTACATGTGCGGAAAGGGCGATGCCTTCTTCAACCGCGTTGAGCTGCGCCAGTTGAAAGGCGGTTATACTGCAGTTCCATCGAAACCTGCAAACATTGGCTGGGTATACAAAGATTGTGTCATCAACGGTGACGAAAGCGGTGTCGACGGCAACTACACACTTGGCCGCCCATGGGGCAAGGGCACACCTGTAGCTCTCTTCATCGACACGAAGATGAATGTGATTCCATCGGCCATCGGCTGGAGTGAGATGAGCGACGGCTGGCCCGCACGCTTTGCCGAGTACAACTCAATGGCTGGTAACGGCAGCGAAGTAGACCTGAGCGGACGCAAGAAGATCTTTGCCGGAACCCATGAGAACAACTCCGTATTGACAGCTGCAGAAGCTGCGGAATTTGGCGACATGAGCAAGATGTTCGGCGAATGGACTCCAACCCTTTACACCGAGCAGGCACCTGTGCCTACAAACGTGAAACTGGATGGCTCAAGCCTGACATGGGACGACAGCAACTACGTGCTATGCTGGGCCATCTGCAAGGATGGAAATGTGGTAGGCTTTACCACAGAGCCCACCTACACCGTGAGTGGCGAGGGTACTTGGAGCGTGCGCGCCGCCAACGAGATGGGTGGACTCAGTGAGGCCGCTAAAGCCTCCACAACTGGCATTGAGAGCATCAACAGCGAAACAACCAAGAAAATAGATGACACCATCTACAACATGCAGGGAATCCGTGTGAACAAAACCGTGAAAGGTGTCTACATCATCGGAGGACGCAAAGTAGTTGTGAAATAAGACTGAAAGTGACAGGGGCAGGAATAAACCTCCTGCCCCTGCTTCATATTCACTTTTTCGTCATTTCTCCATTTATATAATAATGTTAAAAGGAAAAAACGCCTTAGTATTTGCATAATTCAAAAAAAGTGTGTATCTTTGCAAATCATAACTAATCTATTTGGATTCATCAATTAATCTAAAAATAATTATTAACAAAAACAAAAGTAACAAGGTATGAAAGACGCAATGAGATTATTGTGCAAATTATGTCTCTTTGCCTTGTTTGCACTGATGCCGACACTGGCGTCTGCGCAGACAATAGCTAAGGGACAAGTCTTGGATGCCAACAATGAGACCATCATTGGCGCTACTGTTGTGGAAAAGGGAAATCCCAAGAACGCGGCGGTAACCGACTTTGATGGTAACTTCACGTTGAAGCTGCAAAACTCCAAGAAAATCGTCATTTCCTACATCGGAATGGTTGCTCAAGAGCTGACTGCCAGCGAGAACATGAAAGTGATCCTGCAGGAAGACAACAGCACCCTGAACGAAGTAGTTGTTGTGGGTTACACCAGCAAAGCCCGTAAAGACCTTACCGGTTCGGTAGGTTCGGTGAGCGGAGCCAAACTGGCCGCCGTGCCTGTATCATCGGCTGCCGAGGCTCTGCAAGGTAAGATTGCCGGTGTGCAGATTACGACTGTTGACGGTCAGCCCGGTGCCGACATCAACATCCGTGTGCGTGGTGCAACGTCTGTGACGCAGAGCAACGACCCGTTGTTCATCGTTGACGGTTTCCAGCAGGACAACATCAACGATATTCCTCCTTCGGACATTGCTTCTATCGACGTATTGAAAGATGCCTCTCTGACCGCTATCTATGGAGCCAAAGGAGGTAATGGTGTTATCATCGTTACCACGAAGTCGGCTAAGGAAGGTAAGGTTCAGGTATCGTTCAATGGTCGTTTGACTGCAGCTCACATTTCCAAGAAGCTCGACCTGATGGACATTCCTTCTTTCATGGAGTATTCATGGGACCGTGCACAAGGCGGTGTGAAGCGTAGTGGTTCTTCTCCTGTTCGCTACTTCTACGAGAACTTTGGCGATCCCTCTGACCTTGACATCTATAAGACCCTAACCCCAGTTGACTGGCAGGACGAGGTAATGGATGAAACTCCACTCAACTACTCAGCCAACGTTTCTATCGGCGGTGGTAGCGAGAACACTCGTTTCAACCTTTCTCTGACACAGAGTGATGACAAGGGTATCATCATGGGTTCTGGCGTACGCCGTACCAATATCAGCCTCAAGCTTAGCACTCAGCTGCACAAGAAGCTGAAGTTCGAGTACAACCCGAACATGACTTATCGTCGTGACGAAGGTGCTGGTGGTAACAACATCGGTACAGGTGGTATCATCGACGTGCTCAGATATATGCCTACTGCCGGTTTCCGTCAGTTTGCCCGTTGGAACAAGAACTGGGAAGATGAGGATGTCGCCAATGCATTTGCATTGACCAATCCTGTTGATGACATCTCGACCAACGTCCAGAAGCGCCACAACTACACCGTAAACAACCGCTTCGCCCTGACTTGGAAACCCATTGAGAATCTGACATTGCGTTCAGAAGGAAATTACTCTGTTTCTTTCTTCGACAACAATCGTTTCTATGGTCCTCTGACCGACCAAGGTAAGAGATACAACTCGCAGCCTGTTGCCAGCATCACCAAGCGCACCACCGAGTCGTATACTTGGACAAACACAGCATCTTATGACCTTACGCTGAAGGAAGTTCACAATCTGTCATTCCTTCTTGGTCAGGAAATCTATAACCGCCAGTACAAGCAGTCTGTACAGACCAACCGTTACTTCGACCGTTCTGTGACTGCTCAGAAGGCATTCGACAACATGGGTCTCGGTACTCCGTATCTGTCGAGCACGGTTCTCTCAACTGCCGACCGCACAGCTTCGTTCTTCGGACAGGTTTCATATAACATGGATCACAAGTATCTGCTCTCAGCCACTATGCGTGCTGACGGTAGCTCGAAGTTCGCTAAGGGTCATAAGTGGGGTTACTTCCCCTCTATCTCTGGTGCATGGGACATGAAGCGCGAGAAATTCCTCGCTGATGTAAAGTGGATTGACCAGTTTAAGTTCCGCGTAGCTTTCGGTCTGGCCGGTAACAACCGCATTGATGCCGACCTGTGGCGCTACCTTTATAATATGGAGGTTGAAGGCGGCCCTGGTTTCGGTGAGCAACGCCAGTATGGTGAGATGTACTTCTCTAAGCCTGGCAAGTATCCTAATGAGGAGCTTAAATGGGAGACCACTGTCACCCGCAACTTCGCATTCGACATCAGCATGTTCAATGGCCGTTTGAAGATTACTCCCGAGCTCTATTTCAACACTACTCGCGACCTGCTCTACGACTCTACCATCCCCGCTGTTACAGGTTACAACAGGCAGCAGCAGAACATTGGTAAGGTGCAGAACAACGGTTTCGAGTTGACTGTTAATGGCGACATCCTCCGTGGTAAGGACTATGTGCTGAGTGCAAACTTCACACTGGGTAACAACAAGATGACCATTAAGGAGCTGAACGCTACCGACTCTAAACTCTACAACTACAGCGACCGCTTCTACTCTTCAGGTAAGGACGACTACCTGCTCGAAGTAGGCAAAGAGGTGGGTCTGCTCTACGGTTACGTATACGACGGCCTTTACACTATCGACGACTTCAATCCTGATGGTTATGCCACAAAGGCAAAATGGACTTTGAATGAGGGTGTTCCTCAGATGACTACTGACGTGCTGGCAGCCTCTAACTCTGGAGATCCCAACATGCCTGGTAAGATGAAGTTCAAGGATCTGGACGGTGACGGTAAGATTACATTGAAAGACCGTCAGGTGATTGGTAATACCAACCCGACTATTCAAGGTGGTTTCGGTCTGAGCGGTTCTTACAAAGATTTCGACTTTGCCGCCAACTTTGTATACATGCTCAACTTCGACATCTATAATGCAACAGCTTACGCACTTTCGTCAAGTTCTGGTAACAAGTCCATCTATACAAACGTATACAGCAAGTTCTCTCGCGACAACCGTTGGGTTTACACCACCAACACCGGCCGTCACGAAGACTACTGGACTGAGCCTTACACTATTGATGAGTATCTGGCAGAAAACGCAGGTAAGACTCTGTGGAACCCTGCCGACGTAGTGACCAACACGATTAATTCGTATTTTGTTGAAGACGGTTCGTTCCTGCGCTGCTCAGATGTCACTATCGGTTACACACTGCCGAAGAATCTGATTTCGAAGATTGGATTGTCAAAGCTGCGTGTATATGCATCAGCCAGCAACCTCTTTATTATCACTGGCTACTCAGGTTACGACCCCGAGGTTGACGTGCAGACAGGTCTGACTCCTTCTATGGACTACAACCGCTACCCACGTAACCGTGCATTCTCATTTGGTGTAAACCTGACTTTCTAAAACAACAAACAAGAAAACGTATAATTATATGAAACTAAAGAATATTATCATCGGTGGACTTGGACTGCTGTCGTTAAGCGCCTGTAATGACTACTTGGATGTAGAAGCGCCTTCCAAGTTCCTCCCTGAAGACATTTACACCTCTGTTAAGGATGCAGGTATGGCTCTGAACGGTGTTTATGCTGAGATGATGTCGGGCAACGCTTTCGGACAAGCATACACCTACAACCTCATCCTGAACAGTGATGTCGACTTTGTCACGAATAGCAGTGAGAATGACGAGACCAACACGCCAAAGCGCTACGATCAGACCGCAGCCAGTTCTACTGCTAACAGTGTGTGGAATGCTACCTATTCTGCTATTGAGGCAGCCAACTCATTTATCTACTATCTCAGCAATAGCAGCATCTACAAAGAGAACAATGACGATTACGCCACTCTCCAGCAATACCTCGGAGAGGCGAAAGTGATTCGCGCTATGCTCTATAACGAGCTGTTGTGCTATTGGGGTGAAGTTCCATTTACCATGGAGCCGACAAGAGTGACAAACAAATTCAGCCCTGAAATCACCTCACGCGACATCGTGGCTAAAACAATCATGCAAGACTTGATTGATGCCGCACCTAACATGAAGCCGACCGCACAGTTGTCCGAAGGTGTTGAGCGTATTTCTCAAGAAGCATGCTGGGCTATGATTGCCCGTATCGGCCTTCAGGCTGCAGGCTACTCTCTGCGTCACAATAACGACGACGTTACCAGCTACGGTTTTATGGGTAAGCCTTCAGCACAAGACGAGACTTGGTTCTTAACCCAGGCGCGTGACTATGCTAAGAAAGTAATTGACTCGGGAACGCACTCACTGAGAAATTCATACCAGGATGTTTTCCTGAACGAGTGTAACTTTAAGGTGATCAATGATGACGATCCAATCTTCGAGATTCCTTTCACCAAGGAGGTTTCGGGTTGCATCGGCTATCGTCAGGGACCAAAGTTTGAGTCAAGCGGTGGTGCAACTAACTTCCAGTGGGGTGAATGTGGTGGTAACCAGCAGGTGAACAACATGTTCCGCTTCACTTACAAGCCAGGTGACATGCGTCGCGAGGCAACCATCGGATGGTGGTACTACACCTACGACGGTATTCCCAAGCTCAACGTGAACATCACTTGCTACAACAACAAGTGGTCGAAACTGTTCAATAACAGCAATGCTTTCACAAATATCACTACAAACAATACGGGTATTAACTATCCTTACTTGCGCTATGCTGATGTGCTGTTGATGTTTGCAGAGGCTGACGTGAAACTGAACAATTCAGTAAGTTCAGACGCCATTGATGCTGTTCAGCAGGTACGCAACCGTGCTTATCTCGGTTCTAAAGTTGCTGCACCGCAAGTAGTGGGTGCCAGTGCAGAGTCTTTCCTGAAAGAGATTCTCGACGAGCGTAAGTGGGAGTTTGCAGGTGAGAACAGCCGTTGGAAGGATCTTGTTCGCAACAACTTGCTGTCAGAGGAGCTCTACTACACTTTCCTGCGCAACTATGCAGTAGCTGCCGAGATGGGTGGACAGAGTGAGCCGACGATTAACGATATGGTAGCTATTCACGATGGTGTTGACTATTTTGGTGGAACTCTTGATGAGACCTACACACAAGATGAGATCGATGCAGCCATCCCTGGTGACAACGCTTTTGGTAAGGAAGCAGGCAAGGCCAAGGAACAGATATTCCCTGCCCAGATTTATTATGTATACATGAAGAATCCACAGAAGAACAGCTATTTCGCTAACCACGAGATGCCTGTAATCTATATGTTCAATCCTTATGCAAACAACCAAAAGTATAAGACTGACTATAACACCGCTGAGAAGTTCTTCAAGTATATGAAGAATAAGTATCCACAGTCGGAAGTTGCAAGCTATGAGCCATTAGGCGACTTTGATGATGCTACCGGCACCCTCAAGTATGAGATGAAGACAGCAAACTATGGTGACAAGTACTGGAAAGACGGCAGTGAGAATGCTGAGAATTCAGTACTCTACTCACTCTATGGCTTTATCAAAGCTGACAGAGATAACAAGTCTATTTTCATGATCAACCGTAATGGCACATACACTCCATTCGACATCTCTACTGAACTGACGGACCTGCCTGTAGTGCGCTACCTGATGCCTATCCCACGTGAGGCTATCACACGCTCTGAAGGTGCGTATAAGAATTATTATGGTTATTAATTTTATTTCGAATAAGAATATGAAAAAATTATTATTATATTCATTCGCACTGCTGGCCACCTTTGCCACCTTCTCTTGCTCAGACAAGGATGAAGCCAGCTACGAAGCATCGTCCGACAGACTGATGACCCCGGTCTTCCGTACCAACCGTACGATTTCCAAGGGCGGTAGCGACCCCTTCCTCTGTCAGGTTGTCGGCCGCAACGCCATGCAGCTCTATTGGTCGCAAGTGAAAGGTGCCAAGGGTTACCAGATTAAGGCTTCCTACGAGCAAAGCATCGCCAATAGTCCCGAGAACTGGGATGACCAAACCCTGCTTGCACTCGACACCATCCTCTTAGGCGAGGAACAGGATCAGCTGTTTCTGGAAGACCTGATGTTCTCTAAGACCTACCGCTTTGCCATCCGTGCTTTATCCGACCGTGGCGAAGAACACAACTCTAACTGGTTTGGAACAGGAAACCTTCACCAATGGACCGATATGGTTTACTACGACATGCTCGATAAGTATAGAGTTCCTTCAATTATTGCCCAGAAGGCCAATATTACAAAGGAGAGTTTTGACTTGGTTCTCGACCGCAGCTACGATAAGAGTGGAGAGCGTAAATATACTGCCGACGAGCTGGAAGAGATGAGCGAGTTCTTCAATACAACCACCGATGCCAGTGGAAACAAAGTGTGGAGAGCTGACCGTCTGGTTATTGAGCCAGCATCATCGAACCCTGATGCCAAAGTACCTGCAGAGTATCAGTACCCTGGCTTGAAACTCGAAAATAGTATGTTTGGCGCTGATGGTATTGCAATGATCAACGTTGCAGGACTTGACTCCAACTCGGTGTATAACATGTATACCTACGATGAGCTTGTTTTCCAAGAGAAAGCTAAAAAAGGCCTTGACAAACAGAAGTGTCTGAACTATGCTCAGCAGAACCTCGACATCACCGTACGTACCAAGGGTGACCCAGGCGAACCAATCGTTATTGAGCCCGCTCCACAGGACACCATGATGTACGAGAGTGACGGTTCGATGCTGTCTATCAACCTGCCTCTGAAAGCAACTTCTATTCAGCCTCTGATTGAGAAATTTATGGATAGCAACGAGTATGCAGAGAACAAAGTTTTCTACCTCAGAGGAGGCGAGAATTACTTTGTACGCGGAGGACTACAGGTTTACAAGGGTTTCAAGCTGGCTACCCATCCAGATGATATTGCTGCCGGTAAGGGTCGTGCCAAGGTATTCCTGTACTATCCACAGGTACTCGATATCAGCGGTGGTTCTTCACCCTCGCCTGCTTTCTTCATGCTGAGCCGTAACCCGATTGGTTCAGAGAACCCGATGATTACCATTGACATTGACAAGTTCGTATTGGAAGACCTTGACTTTACCATTCCGTATGTACGAAACATCGGTGATGGCTCTAAGGTTGTAACAAATAGCTATTTCATGAATATGTATAGCAAGGGTATGGGTTCTACAGTAGAAGAAATATCTCTGAAGAACTGTTCGTTCCAGGGTATTGTGGGTGGTTTCTACCGCGTACAAGCCAATTACGGTGTCCGTATCAAGAACTTCATCATCGACAATGTTGACTTCTACAATGGTGGTTACTACTCAACCAGCGGTCGCCGTTACAACTGGTTCCACGCTAACCCCGAAGCTAACGTCAACATTAACATCTGGGAGAACTTCGTGATGAAAAACTGTACCATCTACGATAATCCACTGGGTTATATGTTCAACCACAACAAACAGCAGACGATTGAATGGCCAGCCGATTTACACTACAACATCACGCTGGAGAACAACACATTCATCAACTTGAATACTTGTAATGCTGGTAACAGTATGATATTCAACACTCGTTGGATACCTGGCGGTTCCACCTTTACTGTCAAGCGCAACCTCTTTGTCCTGACACGCGACGACAACGACACAGAGCGTACTATGGTACAGGCTGGTTGTGACATCCGCACCATCAATGGTTCAGGCACAGTAACACTTGATTTCGAGGATAACTACTCGACCAACGACAACCTAACCAATGGTCAGATATGGAGCAACACCTCATCTGCATTTGACTATACCCAGAAGAACACCTTTGGTTCTTTGGCAAAGAATTATGATGTGACATGGGGTAAGGCTGGTGCTGAGGGACTGACAGTGAAGGTTGCTGACATTTCGGCTAAGGACCTGATGGTTCAACCGAATCCACCTCACAAGTTAGATCCTTCTAATCCTAACCACTACGACCACGTGTGCGATGGTATTGATGGCACTGTGACAAATGTGGATAAGGAAATCCGTTCTGACTACAAGCCGGGTATGGTTGACCTGCACTTCAAGAACTTCAACAATGTTCTTGTTGAGAAGAGTGTCGGTGCTCCGAAATGGCGTCAGAAATAAGAGTAGTTTGCAAATGCAATCTTAATGAGCTGAAAGCTCAAACATAAAAATACTCTCCTGCACTATTAAATGTTGCAGGAGAGTTTTTTTATTGAATAACCTATTGTGTTATTATACAACGCCACTATTTATATGAGTAAGCATTCTGTCACTACTGGTAATAATGGCTATTTACTTTTTACGCTGCTTTTTCTGTATCTTTTTCAGTCTTTTCTTAAACTCAGACAAAGCCTTCCCACCAGCCGAAAAGCCCTTGTCTTTTGCCTCTTGGTAGGCTATTAAAGCGCAATCGTATTTGCCTAGCTGTTCCAAGCTATTAGCTAGATAGAACCAAAGCTCTGGTGTGTCAAAACCTGTATGGAGTGCACTGTCACCATATTCCACCATGTGAGCATAGTCACGATCGCGATAGGCATAATAAGCCATCGAGTAATAAATAACAAAATCTTTATGCTTACTGATGGAATCTGCAGCTGAGGCGAATTGTGACTTCGGTTTAGCTTTGTTCCAGTTGTTAATGAAATCCTTTGCCCACAAACCATAATGCGAACGGTCACCTTTGGGTATTCTGTCTGCCGTACGCGCCTCGGCCTGCATCTGAGAGAGCGTAGCATCTTGTGCCATACAACTCATCGTGGAGCAAAACAATGCTGCCAATAATATCATTATTTTTTTCATTTCCGTAGTGTTTAGTTCGTGCAAAAATACATCATTTTTTCCATACCAACAAACTTTACCGATTATTTAAAAAAGAGTAACAATTTCTAACTATTATCGAATCTGATTTTTACAACCAACCTAACTGGTAGTTACAACGTACCTAACTGGCAGTTGTAACGTACCAAACTACCAGTTACAACGTACCTAACTGGCACATACAATCTATGCAGCTTTTTTGGTGTTCATAGAAAGACCTTTTGCGCTCGCTAAACATGCCTTTTGCGATGCGTATATATGCCTTTTAGTAATCGTAAATATGCCTTCTAGAATCGTAGAACAGCCTTCCAGAATCGTAGAACAGCCTTCCAGAATCGCAGAGCAGCTCTTTAGAATTCAAAAAATCACCTTTTAAGTGATGCTTGTATGATGCTTTATGCTACTTTCTTATCGAAATTCCTTAGGAGAAATCACCGTAGGGACTTACTTGATGTATGTCCGTATATGATGTCTGCATGGATATGAGTCAGGACATAGATAAACTAAGTCCCTACAAGCATACATCTTTCAGGATATTGACATATTAATCCCTACGGCATGTGGGTGGGCAAATCCTATATGGGTGCTCACTGATTATTTTCTGTGTGTTATAGTTTGAGTAATCAGAAATTATTTGTAAATTTGCAAACAGAATAGGAATAGGACTATTTTCTACTAGCAAAATCAAAAAAAAACAAAAACGAAACAATGATGAAGAAACATTTACTCTCCACCCTGTGGCTCATGCTCATCTTTATCATTGCACAGGCACAAACAGAACAGACGCCGGCTTTCCCTGGTGCCGAAGGGTTCGGACGGTTTACGACCGGAGGACGCGGTGGCCTAGTATACCATGTCACGACATTAGAGGATGGCAACCAGCCTGGCACCCTGCGCTGGGCCAACAAACAAGAAGGACCCAAGACCATTGTTTTCGATGTTTCTGGCACGATATTCCTGAAATCGCCGTTGCGATTTTCTGAGAACACGACAATAGCAGGACAGACTGCCCCAGGTGACGGGATCTGTCTGGCCGACTATCCTGTTATGGTCAGTTCCAATAATATCGTACGCTATATACGTTTCCGACTGGGTAATCGACAGGTCGCCCATCACGAAGGCGACGGGCTTGGAGGTAGTTACTGTCATAATATCATCATCGACCACTGCAGCATCAGCTGGTCGATTGACGAATGTCTGTCAGTCTACGGCAATCGTGACTTCACCGTGCAATGGTGCATTGTGAGCCAGAGCCTCAACGATGCCGGACATAAGAAAGGTGCCCACGGCTATGGCGGCAACTGGGGTGGCAGCGGTGCCTCATATCATCACAACCTGATAGCTCACCACACTTCGCGCACACCGCGTCTTGGTCCTAGTCCTTTCACTCAGGAGGACGAACGCATGGACCTGCGCAACAATGTCATCTACAACTGGACTGCCAACGGTTGCTACGGTGGCGAAGCCATGACGGTGAACATTGTCAACAACTACTACAAGCCTGGTCCCGGAACACCTGCCGACGTGCGCGGCCAGCGTATTGCCGCTCCCAACATCCGCACCTCGCAGTATACTCACCACGACAGTCCACGTCCCAATGTGTGGGACAAGATGTGGCACGTATGGGGCAAGTATTATGTTGCGGGCAACGTGAACAGCCGTTATCCTGAGGTGACGAAAGACAACTGGACGTATGGCATTTACAACCAGATATCGACCGATGCCAACGACGGCACTTATACGGCAGTGACCCGCGACACCATACGCCTCAGTCAGCCCATGCCTTATGCGCCAGTCACGACGCACACGGCAGAAGAGGCTTACCAACTGGTGCTGCAACATGCAGGGGCAAGCCTCCACCGCGACCAACTAGACCAAATCATCGTAAGTGATGTACGCGAAGGAAAAGCCACCTTTACGGGTAATGGATGTGCCCCAGGCATCATCAACACCCAAGAGGACGTGCGCTTAGGCAAGAGTCCGTGGCCGGAATTGAAGAGTATGCCCGCACCGAAAGACACTGACGGTGACGGCATGCCTGACGAATGGGAAACAGCCCACGGTCTGAATCCCAACAACGCCGCTGACGGCAACACCGTCCAGGCTGACGGTTATACCAACTTGGAGAATTATCTGAACAAACTAATAAAACAATAATAAAACAAAAACGAAACAATGATGAAGAAACATTTACTCATTACACTAGTGCTGGTACTCGCCAACATTGCCATGGCACAAGCACAAACAGAACGAACGCCAGCTTTCCCTGGTGCTGAAGGTTTTGGACGCTATGTCACAGGAGGACGAGGTGGAGCTGTCTATCATGTAACCAACCTGAATGATTCGGGAGAAGGATCACTTCGCTGGGCATTAGAAAAGAACGGAAGAAAGACCATCGTTTTTGATGTATCAGGAACTATCCACTTGCAATCAGAGTTGCATATCAACAACAACACAACGATTGCAGGACAGAGTGCACCTGGCGACGGAATATGTATTGCAGATTTTCCGTGTGACATCAAAGGTGACAATGTCATTGTTCGCTATCTAAGATTCAGACTAGGCAATAAAAGCATCACACCAGAGAAAGCCGCATCTGGCGCTTACGACGGATGGGATGGCTTTGGTGCTCTCGACCGTAAAAGCATCATTATTGACCATTGTTCGGTAAGCTGGAGCGTCGACGAATGTTTGTCGATGGGAGGCTGCTCGGATATTACGGTACAATGGTGCTTGATAGCTCAAAGCATGAAGCAAGGCCATTCTAAGCTTTCACATGGTTACGGTGGAAACTGGGGCGGAAGCGGTGCTTCGTTCCATCACAACCTGTTGGCACACCACAACAGTCGCACACCCCGTCTCGGCCCGCGTTATACTACGCAACTTGACGAGCGTATGGACATGCGCAACAACGTAATATACAACTGGGGCGAAGGTGAGGGCTGCTATGGCGGTGAGGCTATGAAAGTGAACATCGTTAACAACTATTATAAGCCAGGACCTGCCACAAAAGCAAAATATGCTGGTAAAGATAAAATAAAAAGAATTGCCGCTCCCGGCATACGAACTACAGAGTATGTGGAGAAATATACTGACTACAAACCCACATGGCACGTTTGGGGCAAATTCTTTGTTGACGGTAATGTGAATACAGAAAGCTCATTAGTAGCAAGTGACAACTGGACAAATGGTGTTTACAACCAGATTAGTAACGACAACAATGACAATACTTTCACAGCAACAACAAAAGACACCATAAAGTTGTCGGAACCTATCGATTTTCCCATAACTACCACTCATACTGCCGCACAAGCCTACGAGAAAGTGTTGCTATATGCTGGAGCATGTCTGCACCGTGACTCTTTTGACGAAGAGATGGTCAACGACACACGTAATGGGTCTGCTTCGCATACGGGCAACGGATGCCTGTCGGGTATCATCAACACACAAGAAGACAACAAGCCTGCTGGTGCTAGTAGCGATTGGAGCGCTTGGCCAACATTAAACTCATCAGAGACTCTCGTTGATACTGATGGCGACGGCATGCCAGACAATTGGGAAGATGCCAACGGTCTCGACAAGAACAATGCCAACGACGGAAATCAAACCAACGATGAAGGATATACGAATCTTGAGCTCTATCTCAATTCGCTTGTGGCCGCTATAACGACAGCACAGAATGAAGCTGGTGAACAAGGGGGAAGCACTATTGTCGATGACTCCTCAACGGTAGATTATACCATCTCGCCAACAACACACGAAAGCGACTGGAACTTTGGTGACGTAAGCATTACAACTGAAAAAGGATACAGTGAAGGACATGTAACCAGCGATTTCACGGGTATTAAATTTTCTCGTAATTCAGATTTCATTATTAACTTACCTAACGGTATGGCAGCTAAATCCGTGGAAGTGAAAGCCTACACAAATGTTGATAGTGGCGATTTGGCATATGTGGTTAATCTTGGTAGTGAGACATTTAGTGCAGATCAAGGAACATTCCCTTTGCGCACTGAAAAAGCAACTGAAACTCATGTTTATTCTCTCGCATCACCGATAACAGGAAAAATGAAGATACGTTTTGCTGGCAATCAAGTTGTAGCTATTATCAAGGTTACCGCCGCATCGGCCACTGGCATCAATACCATTTACACGGTTGAGCCTAAAGACGACGGTCACATCTATACCCTCCAGGGCGTTCGCGTAGACAACCCACAAAAGGGTATCTATATTCGCAACGGAAAGAAAATTATCATTAAATAATCGTTTACCCATATGAAAAAGATATTCGTCATCATCATTGCCCTCGTGGCCATGCATGCGTATGCACAGAAGACTTACAGATATCCTTATCAGAATCCCAACCTCACACCCGAACAGCGTGCTGAGGATCTGTGCAAACGGCTGACCATTCACGAGAAAGCAAAACTGATGATGGACCGCTCACCCGAAATCAAACGGCTGGGCATCCCTCAGTTTGAATGGTGGAACGAAGCCCTGCACGGTGTGGGCCGCAACGGTTTTGCCACCGTCTACCCTATCACCGTGGCCATGGCGGCATCGTTCGACGATGCGTTGGTGCACCAAGTGTTTACCAGCGTGAGCGACGAGGCCCGTGCCAAGAACATGGAGGCAAAGCGTAGCGGCGAGATGAAACGCTATCGCGGCCTGTCGTTCTGGACACCTAACATCAACATCTTCCGTGATCCTCGCTGGGGACGTGGTCAGGAGACCTATGGCGAAGACCCCTACCTCACCACACGCATGGGTTTGGCCGTGGTACGCGGACTGCAAGGCTACAACTACGACGGCACTCCGGCACTCATCAACGGAAAGCAATCGAAGTATGCGAAGCTTTATGCCTGCGCCAAACACTATGCCGTGCATAGCGGTCCGGAGTGGAATCGCCACCAGTTTAATGTGGAGAACCTGCCCGAGCGCGACTTGTGGGAGACCTATATGCCAGCCTTCAAGTCGCTGGTACAAGAAGGCGACGTGAAGGAGATTATGTGTGCCTATCAGCGCATCGACGGCGAGCCCTGCTGTGCACAGACACGCTATCTGCACCGCATCTTGCGCGATGAGTGGGGATTCAAAGGACTCGTCACCAGCGACTGCGGAGCCATCCGCGACTTCTTTGCACCTGGCATGCACGGTTTCTCACCATCGCGTGCCGATGCTGCTGCCAGTGCCGTGATTGCAGGAACCGATGTGGAGTGCGGCAGCGAATACAAGTCGCTGCCCGAGGCCATGAAGGCCGGCAAGATTACGGAAGAGCAAATCAACACCAGCCTCAAGCGACTGCTCAAAGCACGCTTCGAGCTGGGTGACTTCGACCCCGACAACATGGTTGAGTGGACGAAGATTCCCATGAGCGTGGTAGCCAGCAAGGAGCACAAACAACAGGCGCTGCAAATAGCCCGCGAAAGCATGGTGCTGCTGCAGAATCGTGACCATCTGCTCCCACTCAACCCGCAGCAGAAGATTGTGGTAATGGGGCCCAATGCCAACGACTCGCTGATGCTCTGGGGTAACTACACTGGAACGCCCACACAAACGATTACCATTCTTGACGGCATACGGCAGAAAGCACCACAGGCCAGGTTCATTCAGGGTTGTGGCCACACGCGCAATGAAGTCTTCGAGAGCCAGTTCAACGACTTGCGTACTCCCGACGGGCAGAAGGGTGTGCGTGCTACCTACTGGAACAACGAAAAATTCAGCGGAAAGCCTGCAGCCCAGGTTGTAAACACCGCTAAAATCAATCTCGACAACGGCGGCAATACTGCCTTCACCGCAGGTGTCAACCTAGAGCATTTCTCGGCCAAGTATGAGACTGTCTATACTCCACAGCAGGATGCCGACATCCTGATTAACGTGAATGCGGAAGACTATCTGGCGGTGATCGTGAACGGCGACACGCTGTTCAACAAATGGAATGGCCACGGAGTGGTCTATAAGTCATTCCCCCTCAGCGTGAAGGCCGGGCAGAAATACAGCATTGAGGTTGACTATATTCAGAACATAGGTTTGGCTTTCCTCGGTTTCGATGTGGCCCAGAAGACTGTCAGCACCACTAACGAGATTGTCAGCCAAGTCGGCGATGCCGATGTCATTGTCTTTGTGGGTGGCATCTCGCCCCGCCTGGAAGGTGAGGAGATGAAGGTCAACGAGGAAGGATTCCGTGGCGGCGACCGCACTAGCATTGAATTACCCCGCGTGCAACGCGAGCTGATGGCAGCTCTTAAGCTAGCTGGCAAGCGTGTGGTGTTCGTCAACTGCTCGGGCAGTGCCATCGCCATGGTGCCCGAGGCCGACAATGCCGATGCCATCGTGCAGGCATGGTACGCTGGCGAACAGGGCGGACAAGCCGTTGCCGACGTGCTGTTTGGCCAGTACAACCCCAGTGGAAAACTGCCTGTGACTTTCTATAAGAGTACCGACCAACTGCCCGACTTCGAGGACTACCACATGGCCAACCGCACCTACCGTTACTTCAACGGCGAGCCTCTCTTCCCCTTCGGCTATGGCTTAAGCTATACCACATTCGCCCTTGAACGCCCACACATCGACCCGCAGCACCGCATCATCAGCGTTGATGTCACCAACACGGGCAGCCGTCAGGGCGACGAGGTCGTACAAGTCTACCTGCGCCGACTTGATGACTCCAACGGTCCGAAGAAGACTCTGCGAGCATTCAAGCGCGTCAGTTTGCAGGCTGGTGAAAGCGAAGTGGTTGAGATTCCTTTCCGCTATAGCGACTTTGAGAATTGGGATGAGCAGTCGAACACCATGCGCGTAGTCCCTGGCCGTTATGAGTTGATGGTGGGCAACAGCAGCCGCGATGCCGACCTAAAGAAATTCACCGTCACAGTGAAGTAGCTGCCACCAGAGGACGCCAAGAGGATACCCATTGGACGCCAAGAAGATACTCTAGGTCTCCAATGGGCTACTATAGAAAGCTAAAAGGCTGCTCTAGGAAGCTGGAAGGCTACTCTAGGAAACTGGAAGGCTACTCTAGAATCAGAAAAAAGCCGCTGCAAGCAGATAACTTGCAACGGCTTTATTATTATTCATTATTGGAGAGCAGTCTTATGCTTTCTCCTCTTTCTTTGCAGGAGCTTTCTTCGCTGGCTTCTTTGCTGCAGGTTTCTTGGCAGCAGCCTTCTCTTCGGTCTTCTGCATCTTCTCAAGCTTGGTCTGCAGACGTAAAATTTCCTTATCCTTCATTGCGATCTCGTCACCCTGGTTGCGAATAGTGGTGAGCAGGTTCTCAAGCTCATCGTTGTCAATATCGACAGGATAGAGACTGTTGACACGGCTCATGAAGTCACCCAGGATGTTCATGTAGTTGGTGAATGCGTCGAATGGATCGCTGTAGATACCACGGTCAAGACCCACATTAGAGGGTTTTGTGGTCATGAAGCGGAAGTTATTGCTTGCCTGCAGATAGTCCCAATCCTGGTTGATGTGAGGATCATTGGCAATGCGTACACGGTCGGCAATGCTGTAAAGCTTGTTGAAAGCCTCGCGCTGCATGGCGTTACCCAGCCAGCAGCTAACATCGCGCTCCTCGTCAACCCACGACAGTGTGTCGGGCACATCAACGCTACCTACGCTGTTCATCTTCAGGCAGATCTCAGTAGGAGTCGAGAATGTAATACCCTTCTCTTTGGCGCATGCGGGCAGCGCCTTGATGAACTCGAGGATGTTGCTCGACAGGGGCTGTGCGATGCCAAGAGCAGAAAGCTCCATGAAGATATTGATGACCTGCTCTTCCTCTGGGAAGTTGGCAATGCGGTCGATATAGCTGTCAGCGAACAGGGGATATCCTTCCCACTCGCTGTCGTTGAAACGCAATGAGATATCGTCGCTCAACTCTACATCACGCAACAGCAGCTTCAGGTTGGGAGCGATGGCGCAGTTGTATACATAGTGGGGCGATTTCCAACCGAGCACATGCTTGGCACCCTCGGTGAGCATGCCCTTGAATCCCATGGCAGCAGCCTGTCCGCCGATGTCGTCGCTATAGATGAGCGAAGAGTTGCGCAACACCTTCGGTGTCTGTCCGAAATACTCTTCAATCTTCTTCACCTGTTTCTTCACATCAATGGCGAAGCACTCCTCGTTGGCAAGCGATGAGAGGCCGTGGCTGTAAGGCTCTGCGAGGAACTCCACGCAACCGGTCTCGTTGAGCTGTTGCAGTTTCTCAAGCACTTGTGGAGCGTGCATCTCGAGCTGTTCGATGCCTGTTCCGGAGAGCGAGAATGCCACCTTGAAGTACTTGCCGTTGTCGCGAATCATATCATGCAGCACATTGAGTGCGGGCATGTAAGAACGCTCGGCGATGTCGCTGATGCTACGCTCATTCTCGTAGTCATCGTAATAATAATGGTCGGTACCGATATCGAAGAAACGGTAGCGTTTGAGATGAATGATTTGATGTATCTCAAAATATAAACAAATTGTCTTCATAATTATCTTTTTTCAATGATCTGTTAATTAATGATTACTGCCAACCGAGGGTGCGGAGATAGAGAGTGCGAATCCATGCGCCCACTTTCTCCCAAGTGATTTGGTCGACCTCGCGTTTGCCCTCCTCCTGCAAATAGTGAAAGAGAGAGTCGTTGTGACAGATGCTGTAGATGGCATCAGCCAGCGCATGAATGTCCCAGTAGTCAATCTTGATGCAGTTCGTAAGAATCTCTGCACAACCCGACTGTTTAGAGATAATCGAGGGAGTGCCGCACTGCATGGCCTCAAGAGGAGAAATACCGAATGGCTCACTGACCGATGGCATCACATAAACGTCGGAGTCTTTCAGGCACTCATACACCTGCTTACCGCGCATGAAGCCCGGGAAGTGGAAGCGGTCGGCAATGCCACGCTCTGCAGCCAGCTGAATCATTGCATTCATCATGTCGCCAGAACCTGCCATGCAGAAACGCACGTTACGGGTGCGGTGGAGCACCATGTTAGCAGCCTCAACAAAATACTCGGGGCCTTTCTGCATGGTGATACGACCTAAGAACGTAACCACCTTCTCCTTGTCGGTGTGGTCGGGACGTGGAATATCCTGCAGTTCCTGTGCCAACGGATAAACAGCATTGTGCACAGTAAAGCACTTACGCGGATCCTGATGATAGTGGTTGATGACTGTCTGACGAGTCAGTTCACTCACGCACATAATGCAGTCGGCATTGTCCATACCGTCTTTCTCGATAGAGTAAACCGTCGGGTTCACCTTTCCGCGCGAACGGTCGAAGTCGGTAGCATGGACGTGTATGCACAAGGGCTTGCCGCTGACGTTCTTGGCATGGATGCCGGCAGGATAGGTCAGCCAGTCGTGCGCATGAATAATGTCAAACTCCTCAGTGCGGGCAACCACGCCAGCGATGACCGAATAGTTGTTGATTTCCTCATGCAAGTTGCTGGGATAGCCACCGGCAAACTCCATAGCGCCCAGATCATTCACATGCATGTAGTTGAAATCGGCATAAATATGCTCACGCAGCTTGAAATAATAGTCGGGATCCATCACGTTACCCACGCGATTCTTCACATAGTCGTAGCTGACATTACGCCAGGCGATAGGCACGGCATTCATGGCCACGATGCGGCAAGCAGCCTGACTCTCATCGCCAAAAGGATGTGGCAGACAGAGCACAGTCTCGATGTCGCCCTGTGCCTTCAGTCCTTCAGAAATACCATAGTTGGCAGTTGCAAGTCCGCCAAACACATGAGGAGGATACTCCCATCCAAACATTAATACTTTCATATAGCGTCTCCTCCTTATTTAATCACGTTGATATGTATAACTCTCAAGCATCTTCAGCGTGCGCAGAATCTCGGCCACATTCATGGCAAACGACATGGCGCCGCGGCCGTGGAACGGCGGGTTACCGTCGAAGAGCTCAGAAATAGTACCCAGGCAGTGATATGCCATCTCATCCTCATATCCCACCATCTGACGCTCAATGAAGCTCAGACGTGTGCGCTTATAGAGTTTCAGGCATGCCTCCATGTAGAATCCGCCGAGCCAAGGCCAGGCCGTTCCCTGATGGTAAGCATAGTCGCGCTGCGTTTGCGGTCCCACATACATAGGATTGTAGCCTCCGCTCTTTGGTGAGAGTGAGCGCAGTCCCTTCGGAGTAAGCAGTTCACGCGTACAGATGTCGACCACACCCTTCTTCTGGTCTTGCGACAGCGGAGAGTAGTCGAGCGCTACAGCAAAAATCATATTCGGACGGACGCTCCAATCCATCATCGGACCATCCACATAATCAAACAGATAACCGTAATCGTTCAGGAAAACCTTCACAAACGACTCCTTGGCCAGAGCAGCACGCTCTTCCAGTTCCTTGACACTCTTCTCGTCGTTTCTGGAAGCAGCCAGGGCGGCGCAGAACTTCAAGGCGTTATACCACAAGGCGTTAAACTCAACGATGAAACCTGTTCGCGGAACCACAGGACGTCCGTTGGCTGTGGAGTTCATCCAAGTAACGGCACGCTCGCGGCCCTCAGTGTGCAACAGTCCGTTGGCCTCCAGCGTCAGGTTCGGATGCTTACCGGCTACGATATACTTCATGATGTCGGTCACCAGCTTGCCATATTTAGCATAGCCTTTCTCACGGCCCACATGCTTGGCATACTGCTGAACCGCCCAGACAGCCCACAAGAGGACATCGGGCTGCTCCATCTCATAGATCTTAACGGTGAGCGGTTTCTCTTCCATAAACTCACGGATGCCTCGCTCAGCAGTCTTCATCACCAACTCGAAGTAGTCGGTCTCGCCGATAGCCAGCGTCAGACCAGGCAGTGCGATGAACGTATCGCGGGCACGACACTTGAACCAAGGATAGCCAGCCAGCAGATAACGGTCTTCACCCACACGATTATGGAACTGATGGGCAGCATTGACCAGACAGTGGAAGAAATTGTCGCGCGGAGCACGGTCGGCAACCTCTTTCTCAAACAAAGCCTTCAGGCTGCGGGTCTTAATCTCAGATGTCGAGGCAGAGAACACGATGCTCTCGCCCTTCTTAATGGGCATCTCAAAATAACCAGGCACGTAGAGATCCTCATTAGAGGAATAGCCGCGCTCCTGCTCTTTGGGATATTCCAGACCGCGATACCAATCGGGCACGAAATGGAACTCGTTCTTCTTCGAGAACTGCATATACAAATCGGGATAGCCGGCATACATGCAGGTCTTGATACCGCCGTCCACCTCGTGATACTCACGACTGGCGACACCGTTCTCGTGTGTGAACTGGCGCACACTGCGGAATGCCAGGAACGGGCGGAAGCGCAAGGTAGTGGCCGAGTGAGCGTCCTCCAGCGTGTAGCGAATCAGCAGACGGTCCTCGTAATGCTGGAACACCACCTCTTTTTTAAGGATGACACCACCCACACGGTAGAGGGTTGTGGGAACTTTGTCACAGTCAAACTCGCGAATGTACTTGTGACCTTTGGGGCTGAAGTTGTTGCCCTGATACTTGTGTAAACCCAGATTGAACTCTGCACCATGCTGTATGACCGTCACGTCAAGGCTCGACAGCAGCACGTGGTTCTCGTCGTCCAGTTCTGGAACCGGCACCACGAGCAGTCCGTGATACTTACGAGTGTTACAGTCAACGATGGTGCTGCAAGAATAGGCGCCTGAGCGGTTGGTGCGAAGCAACTCTCTAGGCAGCGAATCTTGCAGATTCGTCATCGGAGCTTTCTCGAATTTTAAATAACTCATAGTTACTCTATTAAGGTTTTAGTTTGTATTTTTTGATTTCTCGTAGTCAAAACAAAGTACTGTGCTTTCATCAGCATTACTTGAATTGCTGTGTAAAGTTAGTAATTTTTACTCGCCCTACAAAATAAATATCCCGTTTTTATCACTTTATGCGTTTTTTTATATTATAAAACATAAAATTCGTCAGAATTATTCAATTATGTCGATAAAAAACCGTAATTTTGCACTAAGGAAAGAAGGAGAACAAGATTAATGACTATCAAAAAGAATATCAACATTGATGAGATTGCACACATGTTGTGCCAAATGTGGGGACCGCTTAGCGAAGAGCAGAGCGTCATCCTCAAATCGCATATCCGTGTGGCGCTCTTCAAGAAAAACGAGATTATATTCAGAGAGAACGAGACACCAGCCATGATGATGTGCCTCATCAACGGAAAGGTAAAGGTATATAAAGACGGTGTGGGGCATCATCAGATTATCCGTGCCATTAAACCTGTTGAATTCTTTGGTTTTCGGGCTTATTTCGCGCACGATTCATATAGGACATCAGCTATGGCGCTTGAGCCAAGTACCATTGCCATGCTACCGCTGCATGTGGTGGAGCAACTGATGGCTGAAAACCCGCATATTGCCATCTATCTGATGCGTCAGCTGGCATCGCTCCTGGGCGACTCTGACAGACGGACCGTCAACCTGACACAAAAACACATCCGCGGCCGATTGGCCGAAGCGCTTATATTCTTGAAAGACAACTATGGACTGGAAGAGGACGGATACACCCTGAGTATCTATCTGAGCCGCGAGGATCTGGCCAGCCTCTCCAACATGACCACCAGCAATGCCATCCGCACGCTCTCGGCTTTTGCCGCCGAAAGACTCATTGCCATTGACGGTAGAAAAATCAAAATCATTCAAGAGGAAGAACTGAGAAAAATTTCCAGCATGGGATGAGGAGTTCGGCAAGTTGACAACCTGGGAGTATAGGAGTTTGGGAATGTAGGAGTTTGGGAGTTTGGACAATTGCCTTTCTTAAAGTATAGACAAAAGCCAAGGGTAATCATACTTGTCACTTCTCACTTCTCACTTGTCACTTCTCACTTAGAAAACCATCTCTGTTCTAAAGTCCCATCAACTAGGTATCATGAACTGGAGCACCTCCTGCTCGACCGTTATCTTGAAGGAACCTTCGGGAGTTCCCATCAGACGGCCATCACAACTCACCAGGGCATGACGCGCCTCCTCAACCGATACTTCTGATGTGCGATAAGGATGCACACGCTTGTGATTTAAGAACTTGCCAGTCAGAAGCAAATATATACCCCCCAACAACTGAAAGACTTTAGGATGGTAAACCACCGAGACATCCAACAATCCATTATAAGGCACCGCATTAGGTGTCTGACCATAACCCGAACCACTGCCGATACATACCGTCATCACCTTACGGTCGATCGTCTCGCTGTTGATGCGCATCTTAACTTTATACTCCATGCGCTGGAATAGCAATAACAATGAGGAAAGCACAAACGACAGTGTCTGCGAGCCCAAGATGCGGCGGGTGCGGCGACGCAGGTTCATGATCGAGGCTGTCAGACCTATATTCACACAATTCAGGAAATAACGGCGACAACGCTCACCTTTCTTATTCATGTAGCGAATGCAGCCAAGGTCAACCTTGCGGATTCGGCGCTGACTCAGCCATTCCACCGTCTGCTCCACCTCACTCTCACGGAAACCCCAATAACGGGCAAAATCGTTGATCAAACCGTTGGGAATTACCCCCAGCGCAATACTCTCTCGAACAGACGGTTCTGCCTCCATCAGACAGTTCACGGCATCGTTCAGCGCAGAGTCTCCGCCCACCAGCACGATGGTCTTGTAGCCATTATTGATGAGCATGCGCATCAGGCGCTCAACGCTACCCGTGCTTTCGCTTTGCACAAAATCGTAGATGATGCCCTTTTCCTTCAGGCACTTCTCAATTCTCTTCCAGCTTTTTGCCTTACCATGCTTGGGGCAGTACAAAACACCCCAGCGGGATTCCTGTTCTGAATTCATGTTTATTGCGTTAGGTGTTAGTATTTAGTGATGGTGCTTCAAAAGTTGAATTGTCGGAGTAGAGTGCCAGGATGCGGTCCACCTTCTCGTCCATAGGCAGCATGGCATCGAGCCAATGAATCTTAAATCCCCTGCGCTCCATCCCGCGGAACCAGGTCATCTGTCTTTTGGCAAACTGATGAATGGCTATCTCCAGTTGTCTGAACATTTCGTCGTAAGAGAGTTTCCCTACGGCATATTCTGTCAGGTACTTATACTCCAAACCATAATAGAGCAAGTCCTCGGCAGGGATGCCGCTATCGAGAAGTCCGCGAACCTCGTCGATCATCCCTTCTTCCAATCTCGCTTTCAGGCGTCTGGTAATCTTCTCGCGGCGCAGTTCGCGGTCTATACTCACACCGACAATCAGCGAGTCAACCGCTGGCAGTTCGCGTTGAGGCATGGGGTGCTGCAGGTTGTAGGTCTCAATCTCAATGGCGCGGATAGCACGCTGGCAAGAGTCCACGTCGGTGGTATTGTGCATCACAGAGCCATTCCGGGCCTTCAGTTCTTCCAGCATGCGGGTCAGTTCCTCCAGGCTTATCCCTTCCAACTTGTTGCGCAATTCCTGATTCTGTGGGACGGGCGACAAATGATAACCTTTCAGCACAGCCTCGATGTAAAGACCTGTACCGCCACAGAGTATGGGCTGCACTCCCCTATCCTGAATGTCTTGATAGGCATCGATGAAATCCTGCTGATACTGAAACAAATTGTACTTCGTGCCAGGCTCGCAGATGTCAATCAGATGATAGGGTATCTGCTTTCCATCAACCACATAGTCGGCCAGATCCTTGCCAGTGCCGATATCCATACGACGATACACCTGCCGCGAGTCGGCAGAGATAATCTCGCCGTTCATGCGGAAGGCCAAATGAGCGGCCAGAGGAGTTTTCCCGCTGGCGGTAGGGCCGAGTATGGTAATCATCCGTTTCATTCTGCGGACAAAAATACATAAAAAAAGCCGTCCGACAAAATCGGGCGGCTATTATTTTGCTAAAAAGCTATTTCTTATTTCAGCTCAGCGAGGTACTTAATGGTGCGAACCATCTGAGAAGTGTAAGAGTTCTCATTGTCGTACCAAGCAACTACCTGTACAAGAGAGTTGCCGTCGCCAATCTTGCTAACCATGGTCTGGTTGGCATCGAATAGCGAACCGAACTTCATACCGATGATGTCGCTAGAAACCAGCTTCTCCTCAGTGTAACCGAACGACTCGTTGGCAGCAGCCTTCATGGCAGCGTTGATACCCTCAACAGTAACCTCACCCTTCACAACAGCGTGCAGGATTGTGGTAGAACCTGTAGGAGTGGGAACGCGCTGAGCAGCACCGATCAGCTTACCATTCAGCTCAGGAATCACGAGACCGATAGCCTTGGCAGCACCAGTAGAGTTAGGAACGATGTTCTGGGCACCGGCACGAGCGCGCTGAACATCACCCTTGCGCTGAGGACCGTCGAGAATCATCTGGTCGCCAGTGTAAGCGTGTACGGTGGTCATGATACCACTCTGGATAGCAGCGAAGTCGTTCAGAGCCTTGGTCATAGGAGCCAGGCAGTTGGTTGTGCAAGAAGCAGCTGAGATAACGGTATCAGCAGGAGTCAGAGTCTTGTGGTTCACATTGTAAACGATGGTGGGCAGATCGTTACCTGCAGGAGCAGAGATCACAACCTTCTTGGCACCAGCCTGGATGTGAGCCATCGACTTCTCCTTTGAGGTATAGAAACCTGTGCACTCGAGGACAACGTCTACGTCGAGCTCGCCCCAAGGAAGCTCAGCGGCATTGGGCTTAGCATAAATTGTGATTTCCTTACCGTCAACGATGATTGAGTTGTCTGTGCACTCTACGGTGTGCTTGTTCTCACCAATCTTTCCACAGAAACCACCCTGAGCAGTGTCATACTTCAGCAGGTGTGCAAGCATTTTAGGACTTGTCAAGTCGTTGATAGCGACTACTTCATAACCTTCAGCCTCGAACATCTGGCGGAAAGCGAGGCGACCAATACGGCCAAAACCGTTAATAGCTACTTTTGTCATTTTTTTCTTTTTTTATTTAATGGTTAAAAAACAAACAATCTTACAATCTGATGATCTACTTTTTGCCTTAAAAAAGAACAATTTGACAGAAAAATTACATTTCTGACGTTTTTTTTCTTCTTTCGAGTGCAAAGTTACAAAATATTTTCTATATTTGCATCTGAAATCTGTCTTAATAATTATAAAAAGATGGAAGAATGTCGTATAAAAAGGAAAAAATACTGGAAAGAGAAACGAGTTTGTAAAATACACATTACAAAATAACACTTATTCACTAAAAATTTAAGATTATGGGATTTATTAAAGAATTCAAAGAGTTTGCCATGAAGGGCAACGTAATGGACATGGCTGTCGGTGTGATCATCGGCGGTGCGTTTGGAAAGATTGTCAGCTCGCTCGTCGACGATGTGCTCATGCCGCTCATCGGTATGCTCACGGGCGGTATCGACCTCTCGGGTCTCTCTTACAAAGTCATGCTGCCGGCCGTCGACGGTGGTGAGCCCATTGCCGGAGCCACGCTCAAATACGGAGCATTCATTCAGAACATTATCGACTTCCTCATCATCGCGTTCTGTATCTTCCTCATGATCAAGGCCATGAACAAGCTCATGCCTAAGAAAGAAGAGCCCGCTGCTCCTGCAGGACCCACTCAGGAAGAGCTGCTCACCGAGATTCGCGACTTGCTGAAGAACAAATAATCCCTCCCTGCTGAGTGATCATTAATAAAAATAAGGTGTTGGCACTTTTGTCAACACCTTATTTTATGATACGCCACATGAGCCGTTTCCCTGCAAACTCTCACGGAGGAAGCTGCGACTATATGCCGGGCCTTGTCATCTCCACCACCCTTTTCAGTTCCTCCATCTTCTTGCGCGCCTCGCGCTCCCCTATTCTCATCATGCTGTCGATGCTTTTCTCCGAGAAACTGGCGGCACCATATCCTTTCAGCGGCGGATTGATATACACATCGGCTGCAGCACGGTTGTCGTTGTATTTCTTCCAGTCGGGTCTCGACACCAGCCAGTCGAAGATGCCGCCTATGCCAGTGGCGTCTTTCAGTGAGAAGTCACGCGTCTTATGCTTGTTCTGCGTCAGGTCGACGGCTATCACGATGTCGGCACCCATCGCCTTCACCACATCCACAGGCAGATTGTTCAGCATACCGCCATCCACCAACGTCTTGCCGTCTATCAGCACCGGCTTGTAAGCCCCTGGGATGGCCATGCTCGCACGCAATGCCCATGCCAGATTACCATTGCGCAACACCACCTCTTCCTGCGTGTCAAAATCGGCAGCCACGCATCGGAAAGGAATAGGCAACTCGTCGAAGTCAACCCATTCCCCGGTGCCCGTCAGGCGGTCCAGCAGTTTCAGCACATTATCCGTCTTCCACAGTCCTGCCCTGAACAGCGAGTCTAGCTGAGCAGCACGATAGCCAGTCGAGTACAGACCGCCCAGAATGGCCCCAATGCTCGTTCCGGCAATATAGTCGATGGGGACACCCACCTCCTCTATCACCTTCAGTACGCCCACCTCAGCGGCACCTTTCGCACCGCCACCGCCCAGCACCAGCCCTACCTTGGGGCGCGTTGCCGGCACGTCGCTCTGCGCATACACATCAGCCAGCGCCACCATGAGCAGCAGTATGCCAAACAAACCTGAGCGTACTTTACTCAACACAAAATTCGGGACTCGAAACATGGAACTCTGAACTCGAAACTCTATACAGGCGGCAGCCCATCATTATCCATTATCAACTATTCATTATATATAATAATGGTCTGTTCACTCCGTGATAGCATTCAAAATACCCTTAAGAATGCCCTTAATCTCGTTGCCCACACCTTTCACCTTGTCGAACACGCCCTCTTTCACGCCCTTGCCCATATAGCCGGCACACTGGCCCTCCAGCTTGCCAATCTTGGCTTTCTCCTCAGAGGTGTACTCAAACTCATGCTTGCTGATGTTCTTGCGGATTCTCACAAACTTCTCTGCCGCGTGCTGCCAATCCTGCACATCATAACGCGCACTGTGGTCGCGCAGCTCGTAAGAGAAACTCTCCAGCTGGTTGATGGCATGCTGTTTCGTAGAGCACGACGCCAGCGTCAGACCGGCCAAGAGGGCAGCCATGAAATAAATATATACCTTTTTCATTTATACTTATCGATTTAATAAAAACTATGCGTTGTCAATAATCTCTCTTCCAAACGGAAGCAGGGCGATATGAGCCATCTTGAAATGCTGCTTGCCAAACGGAATACCAATAATTGTAATATAGAGCAGAATGCCGAACCCCACGTGCGTCAGCGCAATCCAGATACCCCCGATGAGGAACCAAATCGTGTTCATCAGCGCACTCAGACAGCCCACACTGTTCTCCTTCCTGACCACCTTCGAACCGAATGGCCACAGGCACAGGGCCCCTATCTTGATAGTCTGCAAGGCAAAAGGAATGCCCACAATCGTAATCATCAGCGCCAAGCTCGATACAAAATACTCGATGGCCGTAGCCAGACCGCCGAAAAGCAACCAAACAATATTACCCAGTATCTTCATCGTCAATTCGTAATTAGTACATGGGGCAAAGATAAACATACTTTCTCATATCACAAAAAAAATAATGATAAAAAACATTACACGAGTGCATTTTAGGGCTGACATAAAGAATCTGAAAAAACAACTAACTCCCAACTTTGAGAACTGAAACCTGGAAACTGATGTTGCAAATCACCGTGAGTATCATTACGGCCATTGCCACTACTCTGGGCGACAGCTCCTGCATTTAGCGCGAGCCATAGAAAATGGATAAAAGAAAAATGGATAATTAATAACTGCCCGCAAGGCTCATTATCAATCATCCATTATCAATTGACAATCTGCAATTGGCTAAGCGAATATCAATCACTCCCACTCGATGGTCGAGGTTCCTTTATTTATCACAATCTTAAGCATTATATTCATAAATAGGGGTCGTTTAAAGGGGTCGTATATTATGATTTTGTTATTATTGATTATCAATTACTTATGCAAAAGTAAACACTTTTAAATAGATTCATTTTTATTCCCCCATAAAAAACACACTCATAAACATTATTTAACTTTTCATACCTTATTATATATATAGGGTAGTCCTAACTCGACTACCCTTTTAATCTTCTATAACTCCATCCTTAGTGGATATGCCCTTCTGTATGGGTTCGTATGACCTGGTTGTATTCTCAATTATCTTGAATGTGCTTTCGAACTGACTCTCTCTTAATCTTATTTTTTTCATTTAAATTAAATACTAATCCGTTATTTCACCTGAAATCCAGATTTTCAAATCAATGCCAAATGCCTGAAAACCCCTTTGTTTAAAAGGGATTAACAGCATCTGGGTTAAAACATGTCCCATGTACCATGCGTGAGTTAGAACGGTGCATTGTAGAACATATTATGGAAAAGCGTCTCGACCTCTTCCCTGACAGGTGTCTTAAGGGGTGAACACCTCTGGATGGTTCTCCAGGTAAATCCTGATGTGTTTTGTTTTATCCCAAATAACTTTCCTCATTGTTGTCATTCAAATCTATTACGTCATCATCATAAGGGTTATAGGGGTCATAGCTTGCAGGGTTCAGGTCGCCTGACATGTTATTCATTTCATTTGAAATGCCTACCAGGTAGTCGCTAATCAATCTCTTGATGCCCCAGCCATTTTCAAGTTCGTTGCAGATGTTCAAGAGTTGGAACATCAGTATAAGGATAAGGCTGTTCACCTTCATCATCTGTTTGGTATTCTTGTTTTCCTTTTTCAGGGATTCGTTATCAACGGAAAGATTCAGGTTCTCATTTTTCAGCGTCTGCTTTTCGCTAAGCAGTCTGAAGTTGTTATTGATGAAATCGTTCAGTCTCTGTTCCAGTACCTCCCTGCTCTCCTGGTTATTGTTCTTTTTTCTGTTCTTTTTCATTATAATGGTAATATTAAATTGTTATTCTTCTTAACTTGAGTGGTGTGTTTGGCGATGTACTCATCCACTGTCTGATGGCAGATTCTCCTTACGTCCTCTTCGGTAATCATCTGCTGTCCCTGGCGCAGATATTCCCTGATGGTGTCGTATCTTCTTTGCTGGCTCTGTGAGATTGCCTGTTTGCTTTCCTGGGAGTGATGCTTGCCAGAGAACCTTGGATTTACATGTTCAGTCTTTGATATATTCCCCTTCTCTTCTTTTATCATTTCTTGATTGTCATAATTGAAATACATTATTCCTTCTCTCCTCTAATATCCTTTATCAGGGCATTATTCAGCGCAATGGCCACTGCCTTCATCCTTTGTGCCAGGTCTTCGTATTTTGTGCCCTCCAGCCTCATACAAATTGAAGATATGTTAGTCCCTATCTTAAACAGTTCTTGCTGTGCCTGCTTTATTTCATTGCCTTCCTTCAGTATTCTCTGCGTTGTCCTGCTGATGAGTCCGTGTAATTCACTTTCGGTCAGTCTTACCAATTTCTTTGCCATATCTTGTTATATTTCACAAATTATTCTGTAACATAAAAGTTACTCTTTCTATATAAATATTACATACAACTAAAAAAAGACTAACTCTTTCCATATTTTTTCGAAAAAATTTTCCCAGAATTTTAGAGAGAACTGTTTCCTAGGAAAAACAGGGGGTGGTCTATGGAGACGAGCGTTTACCCCCAGGAATTTTATTTAGATAATTGTTCACTTTCAGAATCGCCTTAAAACCCCTCCCGACCGAGGGGTTGACATAGAGGGGGGGTATGCCCCACACCCCAGAGGACAAAACCTTGCCCTAGTCAGTGGGGGGGGAGAGGTATATATGTGACATCAAATGCAGAATTACAATGCATGTTGGAAGGCACATTTACTGCTCAAGGCTCATTCAGGCTGGTGTAAGCCCTACAATCGTCCAGAGGGCATTGGGTCACAGTAGAATAACTACCACACAGCAGTTCTACACACATCTGACGACTGAGAGTGTTATTGAAAACATAAAAGGAGTGAAAATCACTCCTTTTATCATTATATCAATATTATTTATTATATTTGCAGCATTGTTTAATAAATACAAATCAAGATGGAAGAAGAAATGGTTGTTTACTACAACGATGGGGAATCAGTGATGAAGTTCTTTGATGGTGAGGACGGAATAACTGTGGAACTGCCTGATGAAGGCTTGTTCGAAACATTCACAGATATGAAAGAGTTGTGTCATGCCCTTGCACCTTTTATTACCATACCTGAAAGGTACTACCTCGCTGGCATGCTGTCAATGTGGTTCGGTGAGAATGAGGAAGAGTTATTAGAATGGTTGATGAAATAGATTCAAGTTATGAAATTATCAAACAAGAAATTACAGGAAAAATGCTGGGACGATGCCCAAGCAACCGCCAATGAACTTAACGAGGGCATTGTATATCAATTCTTCGAGGATAAATTCTATACCGATTCCCAATACAGAAAAAAACTTGAGAAAGAAAGTGGCGGTGTAAAACTATCGGACGAAGATTATGAAGATGCAAAGAACTGGGATATACTAACTTGGTATTATCCAGAATAAAAAAAGGTGGAGAGTTATAACCCAGAGTTTGAGGACTGGTGAATAAAAATTTAAAATAAAAGGAGTTATGAGGAAAATATTATTTACATTATTATTTTGTGGAGTTACATTATTTGGCTATTCACAGACAAATATTAGCATATCTATTGATAGCTTGCAGAATGAATACAATTTTCTTAAATGTGAATTTAATTTATATAAAGTATACCTGTTGGCGGAATTAATTTAGTGCATACTTAATTCTGCCAATGGGCTTGTCGTTAATGAAGTTTACGTATTGCAGAATGGTAAGTGCACTAATTTTGCCAATGATCCTGGCAAACAAACCAT